>Ga0206822_1090_pt1 | contig 22915 bp, 17 predicted proteins | sample Alteio_BWOrgCont_83_FD_152913 | JGI IMG/M metagenome (GOLD analysis project Ga0206822, IMG submission 152913) | Enriched cells from forest soil in Barre Woods Harvard Forest LTER site, Petersham, Massachusetts, United States -... | ecosystem: Environmental > Terrestrial > Soil > Temperate forest >... | reverse complement strand
AACCTCTATAGTTGATATCAAAGCTAAATCGCATACAGGCAAACATTATAATATAGAAATTCAAATAAGTAATGAAGGAGATTATGATAAGAGAGCACTATTCTACTGGGCAAAACTATATACAGAGCAATTGGATAAAGGAGTAGAATATAGGAGATTAAATAAAACAATAGGAATCCATATATTAAATTTTATAAGTATTCCTAGCGTAGAGAAATATCATAATACCTTCCATCTGGTTGAGAAAGAAAGTAAAGTACATCACTTTAAGGACATGGAACTACACACAATAGAGCTCAGTAAGTTTGAGAATAATAAAAAGGGTGATGAAAAACTAGATGAGGCGGATGAACTGAAATTATTAATGAGCAAAGTGAAAACATCGCTTGATAGATGGGCCGCCTTTTTAAGCCGAGTAGATTTATTAAGTATTAAAAAACTTCCAAAAGAATTAAGAGATCCGCAAGTACAGAAGGCAATGGAGGTTTTGGAAGTGATGAATTTTAATAAAGAAGAAAGAGAAGCGTATGAGGCGCATTTAAAATGGTTGCGCAATGAATTTAGTACGCTGAAAAAAGCCGAGGAAAAGGGTGTAGAAAAAGGTTTAGCGAAAGGCTTAGCGAAAGGCCTAGCGAAAGGTCTAGTCGAAGGCCGGGCTGAAGGCATCAAAAAAGGTCGAGTTGAAGGTGTTAAAAAAGGCCGAGCTGAAGGCGTCAAAAAAGGCATTGAACAAGGTCGAACTGAAAGGGATATGGAAATAGTTGCAAACATGATATCCCAAGGCATTGATATAAATTTAATTGCGAAGTCCGTAGGTTTAAAGCCGAATCAAATAGAGAAAATAAAGAAAAAGATGGATAATCAAAATAAATGCATTAAAAAATGACAAAAATTTTGAAACTTCAGAATCCTAATGCTTTGATTTGCATTGAACTAATTTAAATTCAATCAAATTTAAGAAAAAAATATACTTCACCCCCCCCCATCTCCGTGACGATCTTGATCACAGGTTTATCAATATAAGCCTTTATATTTTTAAAGATAAATCTCCCTGGATAAAATTGTCCTCATCTCAATAAATATAACAATCATTTTATAAAAACATCGAGAGTCTTTTACATATAATTAAATTTTTCAACAAAAAAGACAACCAGCCTCATGGCTTAAAAATTGCAAAATTCAATTGATTTCTAAAGATCATTCGGTAGAATGCATTCATATGAATGAAAAAAATATTGCACTATCATTAATTTTATTATTTTTTATTAGTTTAATATCTACCCATGCACTACCCGAATTAGATCAAGAAAAGTCAAAAGAATGCATAATACCTATTCCAAATTACGTGCAAACAAATAGTAATTTTTTCCAGGAAATTAATGCTAAAAGTAAAGATAAAACAGAAACCTTTACCAGCATCTTAAATTTCTTTGAACAAAACAAAAATTCATATTACTTATTCACATTTAACTATCCACTCGCTGACAAAGAACAAGCGGAAAAGTTTGCAAAAGTTTTAGCAATCAAAGCTCAAGAAGCGAACCGATTTGTCCCTGTCATTGCATCGAGCGAGTTTATTGAACCCTCTCACTTAGGATTTATCAGACAAATTACAATCAAAGACGGCCCAACACTCCAAGAACGCGTACTTGTTGATCAAAAAACTAAAAAAGTAATTTTTATAGAAGACTGGGTTGATATTGTAGGCCAAATCCTTCCTGGCAGTTTTGCTGCTGTAAATGCAATTACTGAAAAAAATAACCAGTGGTATTTCACCGGATCTTATTTGTACGAAACAAATCCCATAAACAAGGAAACCGAGGAAAGCATAACAGAAATGGTTAAAATGACCTATGAAAATATGCTAACTTTTCTCAAAAACGAAGACGTAGAAGCTGTTTATAAACAATTACGTCACTATTAAAACTTCCAAGATCTAATACCAAATTTCATTGCCGACTTGCCTTTATGCCATCTAATGAGCTTTCTTCACTTACAAGTACTCGATAAGAATGTCATTATCTGGCATAAAGGCAAGCGACCTTTGTTCATTTTAGAATGAGATTTGGTATTAGTTTCGAAAGAAGTCTATTATAATGTAATTCATTCATTATTCATCCTGAAAACCGCATAGTACATCAGTTTTATAGATAGCATTTTAAAATATTGACAACTCATAGTTATCAAAATAAGGTCAACATTAACGCTGTATATAAAGCTACCCCCTTAATTTTATATACAACTTACCTGCCTCAATTTTTCGAGACGTACCCCATTACTAAATCTCCCCTAAAAGATTAAGATTATGAAATTATTAAAATTTATTATCATTTCTTTGCGCAAGCTCCAAAATAAAAGAAATAAAGTCAAAACCTGTCAAGATAAGTCTAAGCAAAATATATAAAACAATTAGCAAAACCCATTATATCTGGTTCCTAGTTCAGAAGTCAAAACTTAGAAATGCTCTTCTTAGTTATGCGGCTACGAAAAACCATCAGATTGAGCTTCCTGCTTTCCATTTGCAAATGTGTAAGTATTTTTTTGCTTCTTCTTGTACCGCATTGCAACTGTGCAACTTTCAATGAATGCTTTCCGGAAAAATATAACTTTATATGCGGGAATCCCAATGATTTCTTGCATCAAACAGGCATTACCCTAGAAAACAATATCATAGATCGGGCTCGTCTTCAATTGCTTGATCGAAAATTTAATGGTGGAAGCAGTGGTGGAATTTACCAAGGAAACCACAACACTTATTTTATTAAGCAATCTAATGTATTTACTGAATTTATTGGCTCAAAATTAATGAGTTTAATAATGGGCAAAAAGTGTACACCTGTTGTAAAGCTGGTAAGAGATCAAATCGATTGTATAGCATCAACAAAACTTGAAAAATTTAAAACCCGAAAGGAACTTGAATCCAAAAAGAGATTTAAGCGTCAAAAACTAGTGGGAGAAGCCGATATAACTGTTGCTATGGATTTTTTAGGAATCGTAGATCGTCATAGCAAAAATATGGGTTATATCAAATTGAGATCGAAAAAATTACTGGCTGCCCGCGTTGATTTTGATGCTAGCTTTGCTTTTGAAATTCGTCCCCGAGCTAATGCTCATTATCAAGAAACGAGTAATCACATGAATCTTAATCTTTTATATTTATCCATGCAGACTTATCCAGAACATGAAGTGAGGAAAGCTATTAAAAATATAACTGATATTCCTGATGAAAAAATCGTTACCACTATTTTTGAATGCTGGGCCACCTTTTCCCAAATGGGTTACGCCATATCATCAGAAAGTTGCTTTAATCTGGCCCGTAAATTGATCGAACGGAAAAGCGCATTTAACGCCATATTAAACGATCCCAATGCTGTAAATTATTTATCTCTTCAAGAAGATCCTGTTTTCAATAAAGTATTTAAAGAATTAAAAAAATCTAAGCAAAAATCTCGCAAACGGCGTCGTTATAATTAAATTGTTCAAATTTAAATTCGCCTTTTACAAAATTCATATTAAAGTTTATTCGACATAAATAAAAAAACTATGAAATTTTTAAAAAAATCAAAACAAAGCTTCTTTTTCATCAAATTTCCACTTGTAAGTTTGATATTTATTCTTTTTGGAATCATTGATTCTTGTGGGGAAAATTTCGATGAGTGTTTTTCTCAAGATTATCATTTCATCTGCAATGATCCCTATGCTTTTTTAAAAGAAGCAGGTATAGATATTAACCAAAATACTATCCGCCATGAGGATCTTCAATTAAAGAAAGCAAAACCTACAGGTCACTCTAAAGGCGGTATATACTACGATTCTGATAAAGAAGTCTATTACCTGAAAAAATGCAAAATCTTTAATGAAATTGTTGGATCTCGATTAATGAACTTATTGGTTGGAACACAAGCTTCACCTATCGTAAAAGCAGTGCAAAACAAGAAAAAGATGGTCGCTGTGAAGAAGCTTAAATCTTTTCGTATGCAAAGGGAAGCCGATACCGAGGGTAAAAAAATCGTAAATGAGGTAAAACTGCAAATAGCAATGGATTTTCTAGGGTTAGTCGATAGACATCCAAGAAATCTAGGTTATGTAAGATTAAATTCTAAGAAATTACTAGCAGCACGAGTTGATTACGATACATGTTTTGATTTTGAAAGCACCAAACACGGCTATACCTCAAAAACGGATCATCGCAGTTTAAAACATTTACGTTCATCTATTAAAAAACATCCACGCGATGAAATCATAAACGCTATAAGAGAAATAGTTTCAATCCCTGATGAAAAAATTGTTATGTGCATTCTCGAATCCTGGACTACATTAGACCACTCAGGAACCAAGATAAAATTTCAAAAATGCGCTGAATTGGCCAAAAAATTGATTGAACGGAAAAAAATTTTTCGTGAGGCACTAGAAAACCCAGATTCTTCTATTTATAAAAAGCTTCATAAAGAAAGAAGATCGAAACAAAAAATTCTACAAAATCAGACGCCAAATCAAGAACCTCCAAGAACTCCAACGTCAGATGAAGAAGCTCTTCGAGAACTATTAAGAAAAGTCCATTAATATTCTCAAATCTTTATATTTATATTTCTTTCTACAAGTTACAAAATGGAAGTGGAAATTCGATTTTGTGGATTAAATCTATGAATTCGGGGTTAAATTTTTGTGAAAATTGATTATTAGTTTCATATATATCCATTTCCTTTTAAATTCTTCTATGCATTATTGAATACCTGCTTTTCCTCTATATTGAAAGCAGATTTTTTAAACCTTGGAAAAGCCCAAGGAGAATATTTTTTATCAAAAACTTTCTTCTATCTTGACTTAAGACAATTTGGCATCAAATATTTCTTTTTGTTTTCAGTTCACTTCTATTTAAAAAATTATTATAATAATACAAATTAACCTTGACAAATAGATTTAAAATCTTTAGAAATCAGAAATTAACATTAAATAAATCCCACTTAACTACTATTTGATTAGAAAAAAATGAATACTTGTGTCATAGCAACATTTATAATGCCAGATGTCACTAAATTATCAGAAGAACTTAGTAAAAGTACTAATGAATCTTTCATGACTTGGCATGAGGCGTTAACTAAAGGGACTCAGCTAGCTCAAGAGGCGCAGATTGATCCTGATGCTTTTTTAATGCTTGCACGTAATTGTAGCGATTCGGGTCAATTCCTTTCTATTACCAAAACATTGAATAGTTATTCGAAAGAAAACCCTTATGGCAACAATGCCTTTAATTTAATAGATTGCTTTGTAGAAAAATCCTCATATCCATTAAAAGACTGGATCGAAAGTTTAGATTATTTTTGCGATTGGCTTAAACAGAACTTTCGTCAAGCAGATCTGACCACAATGCTCCATTATATCGCAAATTGTATTTGTATTAAAGGAGCTAATCAAATTGAATTTAAAAGATTTAGCTTAAAAGAACAGTTAGAAAAAGTTCTGAGAACTTTTGGCTTTCAAGATTAAAGCTTATAGATATTGATTGGTATAAGCAAGCTCGACCAATGCTCCTATTGAAGTGCTGTACAAAAATATAGAGACTTTATTCCTATGAGCTTTTTCCACGGCTTTTTTGTAAATTCTGAGCTGGGGCTCGTATTGTGATTTTAAAATTTCTAAAAAGTCTATTGCAGCTCCTTGCTTATCAATCAGATCTGTTTTCCAATCTATGATTAATATTCGATTCGTGAGTTCACAAAGGGCAAAAAAATCAATGTATCCCTCATAAGCCAGGTTATTTTCCTCTTGGTAAAGGAAAGGACATTCTGTTTGAATAAAATGGCTATGACTGTCTTTGAGTAGGGCTTTTAAAGAAGCCGATTTATAAAATAATTCGATTTCTTGTTCACCTCTAATAGGATCAGGGCATTTTTGTAAACGTTCAGAAAAATATTGGCTCCATTCGGAGTGTGTTTTCCAAGGCAAGTATTGCATCATATTGTGCCACCAGTTGCCGTAGTCGATCGCCGAATATTGTTGATTTGATTTTTGATCGGGATCATTTTTATCGGAATGAGGGCGTTCAATTTTTCTGCTGAATTGGCTGGGGACTTTGTGCTTTAAGATCCGTTTAGAATAGTCGGAAGCTTTGTCAATAATTGCAAGATCGAAAGATTTCGGATTCGATGCGGAGGTATTTTTCCCTGTCACATTGATTTCTTCTTTGTTTATAGGAAACTGCTGATGAGAAATTTTCTTTGTCACAATAGGCATTACTGGAGTTAATTGATTCCAAATTTGTCGATTTGGATTGCCCGAAGTGATATTGAGTAGGGAGGCAAAAGAAATCTTTGAACTATCAAAAAGAGCTTCGTCATCGACCCATAGGAGTTTATGTCGGGGACGAGTGGCTGTCACATAGAGAAGCCTTTCCAATTCTGCGATGCGGTGTTTTTCTAATAATTCATCAAATTGTTTTTTATCCGGATGATTACTGATTACTACCTTCTGACCTGAAACGTTTCCTAAATGCATCATTTGCGGGTATTCTTGGGATGGAAATAGAATACCCCTAAATAAAAAAGGTACAATGACTACTGGCCATTCAAGTCCTTTGGCTTTATGGGATGTAAAGCCTTGAATGTGGCCTTTTAAGACAGTCAAAGGTTCGTCTAAATTATAAAAATCTTTTTTTAAATGGTCAAAAAACTCTGCAATTGATAAGCCTTGTTCTTCTGTAAGGGTTGCCTCCATTAATATTTCATCCACAATATCTAACAGATAATCGTAGTTTTGTTCTGACAGAGAAAGTAATCGATTCCTTAGATTAGTCTTTGCAATCAAACAGTGAACGGCTTCTGAAAGAGAATACTCAAAAATTTCACATCTGAGGGCGCTCAAACTCTGTAATATCTCTTCTATGGGATTCTTTTGTGTAGGATTTTCTTTTGATACATTGTGAATAGATGAGATATTGAGAGGATGTCGTTCATGTTTATCCCATGATTGATGGACATAGTGGGCGATTGCATCGTCGGATAAGCCAAATATTTCCCGTAGGACGCCCACAATTTCGAAAGAATTGTTAGGTGATATCATGATTGCTAAAAGGGCGGTTATCCAGGCAAAAGCAGGATTATCTCCTTTGATGTCATTTCCAGAATGAATCTGAAGAGGGAGGCCTATAGCGTCTAAAGCTTTTTTAATTGGGATCAACCAATTTTTCCTTGGAACTAAAATCGCTAGTTCGCTCCAATCGCTTATCTCCAAGGCTTCAAGTCCTAAGGATTGGAGTTTATTTGCTAGTAATTGTGCTTCATAGTTTTCTAAGTCATTGTTAGTCCATTTCGGCGATTTATTATCTGGCAATTGGAGTACAATTTTGCCGACAAAACCATCATGTGCCCATGGACGGGCATTTAATGAAACAAAATCAATTTGTGAGGTATTTATTTTATTTTTTAAAATATTGGGGAATAATGCATTACAATGAGTGACGATAGCGCGATCGCAGCGCATTGTAACATTAAACGTAAGCTCTTGTGCGGCGGAAGAGGATAGTAAATCGTGATGTACTTTTAAGTAAGTGGGCAAATCAGCACGGCTTGAATAAATAGCTTGTTGAGGATCGCCGACCATGGAGAAGCGCCCGCCCAGAGGATGAGCATTCGCATTTGGCTGAACAACTCCTAATAGGACGGCGAATTGCTTCGCATCAGTATCTTGAGCTTCATCTAAGATAATATGGTAGTCCAATAAACGAATCGCTTCTAGGGAACTGGAATCTTTGATCAATTTTTCAGCAAGATCTATCATATCATCGTAGGTGACAAATCCTTTTGAAAGACGGTAGTTTTGGTACTCTTTGGCTACATTCCAAGCAAACATATGGCCTGCTTCGCCAACCCAATTCCATAATGGCGAGAAAGCACTGGAACACAGTTCTTTGAATACACTATCTCCTTGAGTGACTTCTGGTATGCCCAAGGCAATTGGATTTTCTTGCCATTCCCTGAGCCATACTTGTAATGCTTTTTGGATTTCAGTGACTTTTTGTGCAGATCTTGTTGAGGTGTATTTTAGAATATCTGTTAAATCTGTTTTGGGGCAATTGGGTAATATCTTTGTAGGGAGTGAATCTAAAGAAAGTTTATGGGCGAGATGGAGCAATTTATCAAAATTAATATAGCTATTTAAATCTTCCTGTATTTTTTCGGGTATTAAATTTAAAAAGTTTTGCTTCGAATTTAAAAACTCTCGCCACAATTCCTCATCGTTCGTTAGTAAAGTGAGATTATTGGGTATGCCGATACTCGATCCGTAGGATTGAACAAGCTTTAAGCAAAAACTATGAATTGTTCCAAAAAAGGCTTTATTGAGCTCAACAAAAGCATGCATAGAACCATTGCAGTGCATAAGTGCTTGGTAGGCGCGCATCTTCATTTCGTCAGCAGCCTTTTGGGTATAAGTGACTACTATAAGTTTTGAGAGTTTTGAAGGTAAAGTTTGATAATCAGTGCTCGCTGCTATTGTTATAATTCTTTGCACTATAGCTGTTGTCTTCCCTACACCGGCAGGTGCAATGACAGAAAAATTATGATCAATTTCTTGTGCAAAGCGATCTCTTGCTTCTTGATCTATTAGCTTTTCTAGGACCTGTGTTGTGGCATTCATAGTGGAAAAAGCTAATTTAAAATTCAAGATTTGAATGGGTTAAAGACCACTTCTTTTCTAAAATCTCTTCATCGATTTTAATCGTTGCCAAAGGAAAATTGAAATTACTTCCGTAATCTCTTTCCATGGTACCACGAATCCCTAATTTACCATTGCTGAAGATATTGTTTATTGGATCAAAAATGGATGGATCTTCAAGAATATCTTTTAGATCGAGTTGCTTTTTTAATCCGACTCCAGGTTGGACAATTGAAATCTCAATTTGTTTAAATCCTTCTTGATGAAATTTGACTCCATACAATACCAATTGAATACCCATTCCCTTTTTTACTTTATCCTTTGTCAGCGCACCGCTGGCACCTGTTTTAAAATCCAATATCCATAGGGGTTTATCTTTTGACTCCAAGACCGGCAAGGGATAAACTATTAAATCTATTCTGCCTTTTAAGGGAATATTTAATAAAAAATTATTTTCTGCATTCTCTCTTGCATCTTCTGTGGATATGATGGGATATTCTGAAAATAAATAATTATCTTTTAAATTTTCACTTAAAGTCCTTATTAAAGATAAAGTTACTCTTCGAGCTTCGTTCCAATAGGCTTTCCAAATATCGGGGAGCTCGCGATTTAAACTATTAAAAGTTTTGTTGACAATTTCGAAAACTTTTCTTGCTTGGACTTCAATCAACTGGTTCCATTCTTCAAAATTGACCTGCACCCCCTGCTTTTCGTGATTAATCCATGTGTGGACCCATGTTCCTTTTGCTAAAGAATATAAGGACTTCCCCATTTGCACGGGATAATCTTCGATTTTAAGTATGTGCTTAAACCATGCTCGCTGTGGGCTTAATAAGACTTCTTCCCATGCTTTACACGATAACTCTAAAGCCGCTTTGTTTGGGTTTTTAAAACTAAAACTATACTCATCAAAAACTTCATTGATTTTGCGTCTTTGCCGATAAGCATGCCCCACTTCTTGAAATACTTGCTCACTTTCTTTGCTTGATTTAATTCGATAGGCATTGATCCAATAATCTGTATCTCTCAAAATTGTTTTAACGCCCTGTTCATCTAATAGTCGGCCTTCAACAATTGCGTAGAGTCTTTCTAAAAATTCACTTACTGAACTTTCCTTGCCTTGAGGATCTTTCTTATGAGCAGTTAGTATTAGTTTTGTACTTGGCATTCCTTGTAAGACAGCAAAATTCATTTTGCTCGTTTCATACTGATCCGTGCTGGATACCCATAGTGTTAACCCGTCTTTTACAGCAAAATGTCCTTCCCCTTGACTACCTTTTATTAAGGATCTGAAATTAAGTTCATTTATTTGCTTATTATCTAAAAAAATCAGTTCTGGTTTTTCACTTGGCCATTCTCCTTGATTCACTCCTGCTAATATTAAATGACTCCAACTTTGGGTTAATGCTTCTTCCTCTGTAAGCAAGTGTACCAATGCATATCGGTGGTTTCCCCAATAATCTGCCTTACGTCCTAAAACCTTGGTGACACTGCTAAGCCATATCAAAAAATCCTGTTTTTTAATGAGTCTTTTATCCTCTTGCAAAAATATGTTGCCTCGTACTTCCGTCAATTCCCAATCTTTAACAGAAATTATAGCCTGCAATCCTTCGCGAGCACTTTCCATATAGGCTCGAAAAGTACTTTCCTTGGGCAGTAATTTCCATTCATGGATGAGACGAGTAACGAGTTCATCATTTAAGCTTAGGGCGAAATAAGTAAAAATGACTTCAAGATCATCGGTTAGGAGGGTCTGCAAAGCAACTCGACTGAGTTTGCTAAAACTTTGAAATGTTTGCGCACTTAGCATGCCTTCGTTCATTAGCACTTCTAAAAACGTTAAAAAATTCTCCAGTCGAGGACTTTTTTGCCATTTAACCCATAATTCCAGTAAATGTCTTTTCTGAGAATTTTTCCCCAAGTAACCAAGATGATTGAAGTGCGCAATCTCCTCTTTTTCTAAAACCCGCGCAACTTCTCGGGCCAATGGTGAAGTCTGCCTAGGAAAAACTACGCCTAAGCGCAAAACCTCTTCATTCACTAACGCTTCGGCTATTCTTCCTACGATAACTTCAGCCTCCCTCAAAATATTTTGCGCAATGTAAAACTCAGGCAAATTTTCGGTATCCGCATTGGCATAAATATTTAGTTTGTCTAGCTCTTCAAAGCTATTGGATAAATATGAAAATACTTTCGGATCTAATTCCCCCAATAATTTCTGGGACTCGCCAAATTCCTCCTCCCAGGAACCTAGCCAGGCTTGGTCTATCCAACGTTCACTGTGCTGTGTTAATAGACAAATCTTTGCTTTGGATGCTGATCTTACGGCTGAAATTAAAATTTTATAGATTGACCAATTCCTTGAAGAGAAACCAAATATTAATAAATCCGAAAATATTGCCATCCCTGCCTTTGATGATGCATAAATATTGTCTTGCACGTCTTGGATAGTTACCATGCCGTAGGCTTTCTTTTCTTCCCAATATTTTTTAATTAAAGCCTGCGCAAATTTATTTTTTAATATATCTACTGTCCAGCCGGTGCTTTCTAAAGTATCGGCAAGCCTCACAAATTGGTCTGGATCTATTGCTGCTGCTTTTGCTATGTCATTTTCATTAAATCCATTCGCAACATTCTTCATTAATAATTGCAAATTTTCTCTTAACTCTACGGGTTCTTCAAATCCATTGGCTTTACTTAAAAAATGCCGCATAGTGCCAGGGGTGAAAAATTGAACGCCTACGAGTGCTATATCCAGCTTAAGCAATTCATGCTTTATGAATTGCACTGTGGCCTCATTGGGTACTACTACTGCTCGAACAAAATTTTTTACAGAACTCTTGGCTTGTATAAACCAGTCCTTTAAAATTCCTTCCCATGCATCATTAAATGAAAAGGCTTCATAAAGAATTACGTCTTGTGGTAATTTTTTGTTCAAAACAATCTAGCCTTCTAGCCAATGAAAATTTATCGATTCATCAATATCTGGATGTATACTATGGCGTATTGGACAATTTTTTGCCACCTTCATTAGCAATTCCTTGTGATGATCACCGACTTTACAAGGTATCCATAGTTGCGCTTCTATTTTCGCGATGCGCCTTGGCAAGTCTTTTGACATGTCAAAACTGACTTCCATTTTCATGCCAGAAATATCTAGCTTCAAGGCCTCCGCTTCGTATCCCATCATTGTTCCAACGCATGTTAAAAAGGATATTGCAAATAATTCCGGAGGAGTAAATCCAGTGCTCGTATTATTCTTATTGGTATCAGTCACTACTGAGCTTCCTGATACTTCATGCTCTACCTTACAACGCAACTTTCCATTATATTCTGCCTTTATTGTTTTCATATATTTTCGTAACTTAAGTCTAGTTATTGCTTAATTTCTGGGCCAAGGCAATTGCATTATTCATGCTCTTTGAACTTGCCTTTCCTTTTCCAGCTATTTCAAATCCCGTTCCGTGATCTGGACTTGTTCTTACAAAAGGCAGTCCCAATGTAATATTCACTGCCGTATCAAATTCTACAGTCTTTAAAGGACCTAATCCTTGGTCATGATAAAGGGCTACTATGGCATCGAATTCTCCCAATAAATGTCTGTAAAAGGCTGTATCAGCCGGAATACTTTTCCCATAAACCCCAGAAAATTCTTCTTTTACTTCCTCCAAAAATAGATTAATCCATTTTTCTTCACTCCCTAATAATCCATTCTCCCCTGCGTGAGGATTGAGTCCGCAGACTCCTATTCGGGGATTTTCTTTTCCAAGTAGTCTTAACAATTTGTATGTTTCCATGATAGTTCTCTGTAATATTTCTTTACTCAGTTTTCCGGGCACTTCTCTAAGTGGAATGTGCCAGGTTGCAAGTACCATGATCATTTTCTCTCCTACAAATCCCATTACCGGCATTTTTCCAGAGCCCTGGGCAAAATACTCCGTCTGCCCAGGATAATGGAAACCTACCTTGTGCATCCATTCTTTGCTGATAGGCCCTGTCACTACACCTTGATAAAGGCCTGCATAACATCCTTGTTTTGCAATTTCTAATGCCTCCATTGCTAGGAGTGCCCCTTGTTCTGTTGGAAGTGCGGGCGTTAAATTAAAATCTGTATCTCCTACTTCGAGCAATTGCCCAGTTTGTGCCTCTTTAAACTTAGCTAACCACTTTTCTGGTCCGATAATGATACAGTTCTCCCTTTTCTCTTTATTTTTAATCCACCAATCGTAAATAATTTCCGGCCCTACGCCGGCTGGATCTCCGCAGGTAATGGCTATTTTATTCATTGTTTCTTCCCACATGGCGTTGATGGACGCAGCCTTTTTTGCCTTTGGTTTTGAAAAAATCCAAAAATACTTTCCCCAATATTGTTTTCGCTATTTCTTTTTCATCAGCGATTTGCGCTTTGATGTAAGGATTACCGGGACTGTTTATAATTTCTTGGAAACAAATTTTCAGATCCGAAATCTCTGCCTGCCCAAATCCTCTGCGCCTTATTCCTATTACATTGATTCCATGAACATCAACGAGTTCACTCACAATCAGAAATGGGGGGATATCTAAGTTGAGCCTCGCATTGCCGGCTATAATTGATCCTTCCCCAATCCGTAAATTCTGGTGTACAACCGCATTGCCGCCGATAAAGACATGGTCGTCTACCCGAACAAATCCCCCTAGAAGCACTCCATTGGCTAGTTTTACCTCATTTCCAATAATACAGTCGTGGGCGATATGGCTATTTGCCATTAAGAAACAATTCTCGCCTACTTTCGTACATCTTCCTTTTGCGGTCGCTCTGTGAATCGTGACGCCTTCACGAATAATTGTTCCATCCCCAATCAACACTCCACTGGATATTTTTTGATCGAAAGAAACATCCTGCGGGGCACCTCCAATAACAGCAAAACTATCAATATTGACGCCCCGTCCAAGTACTGCGCCTCTTCGGACTATTCCATGGGATGCAATCTTGCAATTCTCTCCAATTTCTACATCGTCTTCTATAATTGCATAGGGGCCGATACAAACTCCGCTCCCTATTTTGGCATTTTTATCGATAACTGCTCTTTCGTCTATCATTTTTCTTATCCCTGTGCTCCAATCTCAGTCCATAAAGTTGAAATCCAATCGCTGTTGATATCGATTGCTTCTTTTGCCTTACCGATTTTTGTTAATATGACATACTTTAAGATTCCACATTCGACTTTTTTATCATGCTGCATCATGCGAATTAATTCCTTTATTTTTAGAGGAACTTTTAGTCTGACAGGTAATTGATATTTTTCAAGCACTGTTTCAATCCTTCGAACCTCCGCTTTACTCAAATAACCCAATTTCTCTGATAGCTTCGCACCCACTATCATTCCAATACTGACAGCCTCTCCGTGCAAATACTCACCGTACCCTGCGACACTTTCTATTGCATGTCCAAAAGTGTGGCCGAAATTTAAGATCCGCCTTATGCCGCATTCGTCTTTTTCATCCTTTTGCACAATCGACTTTTTAATTTCACAGGCCTTGTGAATATAAGTTAGCAACTTTGGTGAATTTGCATTAACAACTTCTTCCATTTCTAATTCCTGGAAAAATTGTTCATCTACTATCAAGGCATATTTAATAACTTCAGCCATACCTGCAGCGAACTCACGTTTTGGCAAAGTTTTTAGAAAATTAATATCTATAAATACCCCCTTAGGTTGATGAAATGCCCCTATGAGGTTCTTAGCCCCTGCAATGTTTATGGCAGTCTTTCCCCCTATCCCACTATCCACCATTGCTAGTAAAGTGGTTGGAATCTGATAGTAACCTATTCCCCTTAAATACGTAGCAGCGACAAAACCTCCTACATCGCCAACAACTCCTCCACCTATAACAAAGATAATACCCTTACGATCTATTTCATTCCCTATCAAGAAATTATAGATCTCCTGAGCGACTTTCAAATTCTTATTCTTTTCTCCGCCCTTGATGTTTTTAACCAAAGCATTTTTTTTTGATATTAGACCCCTTGCATAACTTTCTGAATTAAATCCGAGGGTCTCATCGATCAAAAATAGTATCTTACGGTTTGATGTGGCGCAATGTTCTATTACTTTTTCAATGTCAGCAATCAATCCTTGTCCTATAAGAATATCGTAAGACTTTTCTTTATGTTCTTGAAAATCTATCTGTATAAGAGCCATGAGAGAGCAGCATTTTTAGCTTATTGATCGTTATTGATGCTTATCTTCAAGATCGAAAAGGGCATTGACATAATTGTCTATTGAAAAGGGTTGCAGATCTTCAGGTTGCTCCCCAAGTCCGATAAAATATATAGGAACCTTGAGTTCTCTATAAATACCGACGACAGCTCCTCCGCGGCTTGTTCCATCAAGTTTCGTTATAATAAGGCCTGTTAAGCCGAACTTCTCATGAAACACTCGTGCCTGATCGATAGAATTTGACCCTATGCTGCCATCGATGACCATCCACGCATGATGCGGTGCCTCTGGATCATGTTTCTGCAATACTCTTCTAATTTTTCCCAATTCCTCCATCAGATGATCTTTGGTATGTAATCTTCCTGCAGTATCCAAAATTAATACGCTGTGTCCTCGTTTTTTTGCAGCTTCATAGGCATCAAATGCAACAGCGGCGGCGTCCGAGCCGTGGTGACTTGTGACAATTTCTAATCCAACCCGCTGTGCCCAATGCTTAATCTGCTCATTTGCAGCGGCTCTAAAGGTATCACAAGCTCCAAAAATCACTCCTTTTCCTTCTTTTTTCAGCAAATAGCCTAATTTTCCGGCTGTCGTGGTCTTTCCTACGCCATTAACTCCTAAAAGGCATATTACTTCGGGATTTCCGCGATGCCAATCGGCAGGAGGCTGAGCACCCTCTAATACTCTACGTAAAATAGTTCCTGCTAATTCTGCAGCTTGCTGCCCTCTTAAAGACTTGTCTTTTTTGTACGCGATTTTAATGGCTTCCATAATTTCGGACGTTGTCTCTACCCCAAAATCTGCTCCATAAAGGGCTTCTTCTATTGTTTCTATTGCAGCTTCATCAAGTTGTTTGAAGCCAAAAACTCCGCCAATGGCTCCGAAGAGCTTTTTGCTTGTCTTCTGTAACCCTTTTTTAAATTTACTAAATATATTAAACATAATCTCTATTCAATTATGCTACTCATTTTCAATGATTTGCCAAATCCAAAATACAAACCAAAGGATATTGCTAAAAACAAGACTCGCAGAACAATCTTTCAGGATTACTTTTGATATGGAAAATTATTTTATATTACTCAGCTGTACATAAAGTAAAACATACTATCATAACCACATCATTACGTGCATACATAACCAAGTAAAAATGGAAAATCCAATTGCAAATACAACTAAAGGTTGATCTATAGATCCATGTGTAAGTGAAAGCGTTATAAAAAGTCCAAGTAATATTGTAAAAAATATTTCTACATTTTCTTTAGCTGAGATTAATAATAAATTCCCTTCAGATGACTGATTTTCCATACGCTTAGCCAAAGCAGTTTTCCAGTTGTATTGCCGCTTCGAAGGAATAGTGTTTTCTAAAAAAAAAATTTTCTCCAAAAAATCACTTGTTACATTATTCGAATTTACATGCTCGACTCTCAGGACATTAATGTGATTTAAATCATTATAAATTTTTCTCTGACATATCCATACTACCCATCGTTCTAAAAGAGTCAACGGTCTAGACAACCTGCTGTTATTGTACCTATAGTTAACGTTAATATACACCATCATTTCACTTAGTTTCGGATATACTTTATTGGTCGCATTTTTAAATGCAGAGGATACTTGTCTCAACTTTAAAAAAATTGCAATTTTATCCTCTTTTGTATATCTCAGACTCAAATACGGAATATTAACTTGATTACCACGAACAATATCCAAATTTTGAATATTCATAAATTAAATTTACTTCATCATTAAAATAGGTCAATTGGAAAAACTTGACAATATCGAGTTTATGTATGTTGCAAGATATTCGCTGAATCCTGGCAATGAGGTAAATTCAAGCGACCTTTGTCCATTTTAAATTGCGAATTGGTATTACTAGAAACTTCCGTTCGGGATTAAGAAAAAAATTCATTCCAAACTCAAAAAAAGCTTCCCTCCTCTTAAAAATAATGCGTAGTATTACTTTCCGTGTACCCCATATATTATTTATGCCAAAATATCCTCGAATGCGAATTCCATCCATTATTAAAAAATATCTTATGGCCATTACCGGTGCAATTCTTACTGTCTTTGTACTCGCTCATATGGCCGGCAATCTTCAAATTTTTCTAGGGCCCAATGCGATTAATGAATACGCCCATAAACTTCAACATCTTCCTTATGGGCTACTTTGGGTCAATAGAATTTTCCTCCTCGCTGCAACTGCTGTTCATGTGTGGATGGCAATTTTACTTACGGCCGAAAATCGCATAGCGCGACCTCAGGGGGCCCATCTTACAAAATCCGTTCAAGCTACCCTCTCATCAAAAACTATGGGACTTTCTGGTTCTATTATCTTGATATTCATCGTTTTTCATATTCTTCACTTCACTGTTCGATCCATTTATCCTGTATTTCAAACCGATGCTTTTTACACTACCCTCAATGGGGAGCAAATTTATAACGTCTATAAAATGATGGTTGATGGTTTCTCTGTAACTTGGGTTTCCCTATTTTATATCATTGCCATGGGGCTCCTTTGCATGCATCTTTGCCATGGCGTCAGCAGTATGTTCCAAAGTCTTGGGTTACGAAATAAAAAATGGCGACCTCGCTTACATGTTTTTGCGCACATCTATGCATGGGTTGTTTTCCTAGGATTTATCGCAATTCCGGTAGCTGTCTTGATCACCAAATATACTTCGATTAACCTCCTTCCTTTATAATCACATGGATCTTAACCCAAATATTCCAGACGGGCCCATAGAAAAAAAATGGGATAATTTTAAATTTAATGCTAAACTGGTCAATCCCGCTAATAGGCGCAAGTATCGCATCATTGTCGTTGGATCTGGTCTTGCAGGTGCTTCAGCTGCTGCTTCTCTTGCTGAACAAGGTTATAGCATTGACTGTTTTTGCTTTCAAGATAGTCCTCGCAGGGCTCATAGTATTGCGGCGCAAGGAGGTATCAATGCTGCTAAAAATTATCAAAATGATGGCGATAGCGTTCGTAGACTTTTTTATGATACCATCAAAGGGGGGGACTTTCGTTCTCGAGAAGCGAATGTATATCGATTGGCACAACTCAGTTCCAACATCATCGATCAATGTGTAGCTCAAGGAGTTCCATTTGCTCGTGAATATGGAGGTCTTCTTGCCAATCGATCTTTTGGCGGTGCCCAAGTCTCTCGTACTTTTTATGCTCGTGGGCAGACTGGTCAGCAACTTCTCTTAGGAGCATACTCGGCACTTAGCCATCAGATTAGCCTTGGCAAAATTAATATGCATAATCGTCATGAAATGCTCGATTTAGTCCTTATTAATAGCCATGCCAAAGGTATTATTACTCGTAATTTAATAAACGGGAAAATCGAACGTTGGGCAGCTGATGCGATCATTTTGGCAACAGGTGGTTATGGCAATGTCTTCTATCTTTCCACAAATGCGGCAGGATGTAATGTCACTGCTGACTTCAGGGCCTATAAGAGAGGGGCTGGTTTTGCCAATCCCTGTTTCACGCAAATCCATCCTACTTGCATTCCTCAACATGGCGAAGAACAGAGTAAGCTCACCTTAATGAGCGAATCTTTGCGGAATGATGGACGGGTCTGGGTTCCAAAAAATCAAGGCGATTGCCAGAAAGACCCTGCCGCTATTCCTGAACAGGATCGCGACTATTTCCTCGAACGTAAATATCCTAGTTTTGGCAATCTCGCACCAAGGGATATCGCTTCTCGTGCAGCAAAGGTCGTTTGTGACGAGGGCCGCGGAGTAGGCCCACAGGGTCGAGGTGTTTATTTAGATTTTTCAGATGCCATTAAGCGCCTCGGCAAATCTAAAATCCAAGAGCTTTATGGCAATCTTTTTGAAATGTATGAACGCATTACTGGCGAAAATGCCTACGAACGCCCCATGCGCATCTATCCAGCATCTCATTATACGATGGGTGGCTTATGGGTTGACTATGGGCTCATGACGACTATACCGGGTCTTTTTTGCCTTGGAGAAGCTAATTTTTCAGATCATGGCGCCAACCGTCTGGGCGCAAGCGCCCTCATGCAAGGTCTATGCGATGGCTATTTTATTGCTCCCTCAACCATACCTAATTATCTAGCACAGATGGGACCGAGTTCTCATTCAACCAAAGATCCTGCCTTTATAAAAGCGGAAAATGAAGTAAAAGAAACAATCGAAAAATTTCTTTCCATTAGCGGAACTCAAACTGCCAGATTTTTTCATCAAAAATTAGGCCAACTCATGTGGGAGTATTGTGGCATGAGTCGCACCAAAGAGGGGCTTGAATATGCTCTTGCTGAGATACCACAGATTGAGAATGATTTTTATAGCAATCTCCTAGTCACTGGATCTAGTCAAACGATTAACCAAGAACTTGAACGCGCGGGCCGGGTAGCGGATTTTATTGAATTCAGTAAACTCATGTGTCTCGATGCCTTAACGCGAAATGAGTCCTGTGGCGGGCATTTCCGGGAAGAATATCAAACACCTGACGGCGAAGCTAAAAGAAATGACGCCGAATATTCTTACGTTTCAGTGTGGCAATATCAGGGCGAACGATCCCCTCCTACCCTGCACAAAGAACCTCTAGAATTTCAAGAAGTTCAACTCTCCACCCGAAGCTACAAATAACTATGAGACTCCATCTGAAAATCTGGCGACAACCTGACACACATTCTGAAGGAAAATTTTCTGATTTCTATTTAGAATCTGTTTCAGAAGATGCATCCTTTCTTGAAATGCTCGATATTCTCAACGAACAACTTGTCCATCAAGGGGAAGACCCTATTGCATTTGACTCCGATTGCAGAGAAGGCATCTGTGGAACCTGTTCTTTAACCATCAATGGTATTCCTCATGGTCCTGAGCGAGCTACAACAGTCTGTCAGCTTCACATGCGCAAGTTTAAAGATGGCGATATTATCACTGTTGAGCCCTGGCGCGCTAAACCCTTTCCTATCATTAAAGACTTATGCGTCGATCGCTGTGCCTTCGATAAAATTATTCAATCTGGAGGTTACATTACTGCACGTACAGGAAGTTGCCAGGAAGCCAATAATATTCTTGTTCCGAAAACGACCTCAGATTGGGCGATGGATGGTGCGGCCTGTATCGGTTGCGGTGCCTGCGTGGCAGCCTGTAAAAATGCTTCGGCCATGCTATTTGTTGCAGCTAAAACTTCCCATCTCAATAGTCTTCCTCAAGGAAAACCAGAAAAAGATAATCGGACACTTAAAATGGTTCAAACCATGGATGCCCTCGGCTTTGGAAACTGTTCTAATTACGGTGAATGTGAAGCAGTGTGCCCAAAAGAAATTACTTTAGACTTTATAGCGCAGCTGAATCGGGACTATGCCGCTGCATCATTCAAAAAATTCATTTCGCCACCTTCCTCCTAGTACTAATTTAAAATTATCTTTATTTAGGGTTGCCTTTGGGACAATTGTAGTTCAGTCTTTTTATTTAAAGCTGAAAAATACACATCTAATACACACTATGTCTGAAGAACTTACAGGAAATATTTTAGTTGCTCAATCTGGTGGGCCAACATCCGTTATTAACTCTAGCTTAGCCGGTGTTATAACTGAAGCATTAAATCATGATTGTATCGAAGAAATCTACGGTAGTCTAAGCGGTGTTTTAGGCATTTTAAACGAAAACTTCATTGATCTAGCCGAAGAATCACAGCAAACTATCCGGGCACTTCGTCATACACCTGGTGCAGCTCTTGGAACCTGTCGCTTTAAACTCAAAAAGGAACAAGACTATAAACGCATCATCGAAGTTCTAATAGCCCACAATATTCGCTATTTTTTCTACATAGGGGGCAACGATTCTCAAGATACTGCAAATAAAATTGCACAGCACGCTTTAAAACAAAATTATGAACTCCGTGTCATTGGAATTCCTAAAACAATAGACAATGACCTTCCTATGACAGACCACTGTCCTGGCTACGGAAGCACCATCAAAGATATTTGCACTATAATTCGCGAAATGGCCGAAGATCATGAGTCTATGGGGCAACATGACTTAGTTTCTATCGTTGAAGTCATGGGCAGAAATGCTGGATGGATTGCTGCGGGCTCTACTTTAGCTAAACATAAAAATAATCCTAATGACGCTCCACATCTTATTTATGTACCAGAAATTCCATTCTCAACGGAAAGATTTTTAGAAGATATTCAAACAGTACTTCAGAAAAATAAGCACTGCTTGGTTGTTGTCAGCGAAGGGATCGTCGATGCGGAAGGCAATTACATTGCAGCTGGGAGTAATACAGATTCGTTTGGACATGCTCAATTAGGAGGCGCTGGGGAATATTTAAGAAATTTAGTCAGTGAAAACATCAATGTAAATGCTAGGACTTGCAAATTAGGTATTGCTCAGCGATGTGCGGCAACACATTCTTCACAAATCGATAATGACGAAGCATTTCTTTGCGGACAACAAGCTGTAAAAGCTGCAGTTTCCGGGCAAACGGATAAAATGATCACACTTATCCGAAAAGAGACCGACCACTATGGCTACGAAACAGGTCTTACAGCTCTAAGTGAAGTCGCCAACGGCGTCAAAACTTTGCCAAAAAACTGGATTAATGAAACAGGAAATGGCATCACTCATCCTTTTATCAAATATGCTCTTCCTCTTATTCAAGGTGAAGTTCAAGTTCCTTTCGAACAAGGACTTCCACAATTTGCAAAATTGGCAAAACATTCGATTGAAAAGAAACTCTCAGGCTATGCTTTAACATAAGTCATGAGTGGGATTTGTGATTTAATATTATGGAACACACACAATTACTTTCCGATGAACGTCTAATAAAGCTTACTGAAGCCGCACATAAGAAAGTGCTTCAATTACTTTCACGGGATAATACCAAAAACTATTTACGAGTGAAAGTTACAGGGGGCGGTTGCAGTGGTTTGAGCTATGAATTAAAATTAGTTGAAGCTCCCGAACCTTTGGACTTGACGGTAAATTGTAAGCAACTGCAAATTCTAATTGATAGTAAAAGTGCGCTTTATTTAAAAGGAACGCTCTTAGACTATTCTAACAAAATGATTGGAGGGGGATTCAAATTTTCTAATCCCAATGCTTCAACAAGTTGTTCATGTGGAGATAGTTTTAATCTTTAAATCTCAGTTAATGGATTCTCTTTTTTAATCCTGAGGTGAAGGATTAATACTAAATCTCAAGAGAATCACATTATAAATAACAATAATCTTTAAATTTTGGTGCTACTATCTTTCCCATAAACCAAGTCCATACACAATTTTATTGCAACGCCTATTCTAACACTGTTATTATAATACCAAATTTCATTCTAAAATGAACAAAGGTCGCTTGAATTTATGCCAGATAATGACATTCTGATCGAGCAAGCGCACAGGCGTACCTGAGGTACGTCGAGCACTTGCGAGTGAAGAAGGCTCATTAGATGGCATAAAGGCAAGTCGGCATTTGTTCATTTTAGAATGAGATTTGGTATAACATCCCAAGTAGACTATTAAAAATATAAAACAATGGCAGTAACACCCAGAGTAGACATAGCATTTAAAAAGCTTTTTGGAGTAGAGGAGAATAAGGATTTATTGATATCTTTAATTAATTCGATAGTATCCAAAGAAGACCAGGTTTTAGAAGTGGAATTACTCAATCCCTATAATTCGAAGAATTTTGAAAATGAAAAAACCTCTATAGTTGATATCAAAGCTAAATCGCATACAGGCAAACATTATAATATAGAAATTCAAATAAGTAATGAAGGAGATTATGATAAGAGAGCACTATTCTACTGGGCAAAACTATATACAGAGCAATTGGATAAAGGAGTAGAATATAGGAGATTAAATAAAACAATAGGAATCCATATATTAAATTTTATAAGTATTCCTAGCGTAGAGAAATATCATAATACCTTCCATCTGGTTGAGAAAGAAAGTAAAGTACATCACTTTAAGGACATGGAACTACACACAATAGAGCTCAGTAAGTTTGAGAATAATAAAAAGGGTGATGAAAAACTAGATGAGGCGGATGAACTGAAATTATTAATGAGCAAAGTGAAA
>Ga0206822_1015_pt2 | contig 22996 bp, 17 predicted proteins | sample Alteio_BWOrgCont_83_FD_152913 | JGI IMG/M metagenome (GOLD analysis project Ga0206822, IMG submission 152913) | Enriched cells from forest soil in Barre Woods Harvard Forest LTER site, Petersham, Massachusetts, United States -... | ecosystem: Environmental > Terrestrial > Soil > Temperate forest >... | reverse complement strand
TCTTCTACTAATACGATCAAACCACAAAATGGAGGCGCAAGAAAATTCAAGGGTTAATCTCGCGAGTTGACCAAGCTCAAAATCTTTTTGTTTTCTATGGCTCGAAATATAATGTCGAATAAATCTGAAGCTAAACTAATATCCCTTTTTTTCTTGGCATAGTGAAAGAATACCTCAACGCTATAAGCTAAACATTTAATATCATAAGCATTAAAATCACTCAGCCCTTTTAATTCGTATTTTATGTGAATAAACAAATCGCGAAGTGTCTGTGCAAGTAAGGATTCAAACATTTCATATGATTGGTTATTACACCAATGTAGTGCACATGCTGCATTGGATGATAAAGTAGACAAATCTTGGGCATTCCAAGAATGCCAATCCTTCCTGCCATTTTGAATGTTCTCAAATAAAGCCTGTAATGTAATTTTTGCTAGACATTGAAATTCTTGCTCGTTACTTGCTGTTAACATCTCTTTTGCATAACAGCTTAAATTATTTTTTGCCCTTGAATCAAATTGTTCACCCATTCTATGACGGTGCAGTATTTCATGGAACACACAGCGCAATAGTTCAACAGCAGAAAAATTAAGAGTTTCTTTTTGCCTCTTACGACCATATTTATGTAAATTGGAAGCACATTTTGCTATTGAGCAAAGAGCTTCTATAGGAAATTCTCTTAACGCTTTTGAACCTCTTCTAAATACTTCTTCAAATACTTCATCTATAATACTAGTGGCAATCTCTAATAAGCACTGATTATCGATTTGTTTTCCATACTCTAACAACGCTTCTGCACTATGCGCTACATTCGCAATAGTTCTATCATTAAATGTTTTCACTAATGCAATCAGCTTTGCTTTAAATCGATTCAGTAGAGCTGTATCAATAGTTGTTTCTCCCTCTATAAGAGCTTTTATCATGTACGAAAAGATTGCCGTCATGTGAATAGCATTAAAGTATGGCTTCTCATTCTGGCCATTAAATAAATACATAACCTGTGAAAATGATGTGCAACCTCCGATCATGCTTGTAAGCAATGGGGCATCAATATCTTCACTGGCTTTTCTCCATCTTTTCCCATCAAATTTTTCTACTTTTTGAACATGTTTTTTACTTATTTCTGTACTGCCCAAATTAAAATCGTAGTTGCCAGTTCGAAAATTCTTTCTAGACGAGACATCTCTTTGAACTCTCTTTAATTTCCATTCAGGTATTTCACTTTTGCCATTTTTCGAAGCGGTTATTTTTATATTCATTTTATTTAGTTAATTTTATTATAAGAAATTACTTATTTTTGAATATTGATATGTCAATTAAATTGTCTCAAATCTGAAAAAATATATCCACAATGTGTCATTCTAAGAGTTTAAGAAATAAGTCTAAAAAAACCGATCTTTAATTTTAAGAATTTCCAAAAATAAAGTTAGAGTTTATAATTATAAATAATATTAAGCATCAGTCATTACAATGAGGGTCGTGATAGTCGATGAGATCTTGAACGATATACTGTCTTTTTTTAAAATCGGTGCAGGGATGAATGCATTTACAGTTAGCGCCGTGTTTGAGGAAGCAATCCTGTTTTTTATGAAACCCAAAAAGCGTAGAAAGATCAGCTGATTCACCAATAAAAATTGGATCTAAAGTAAATTTCCCATTAGGCAATTTATAACGCCTAGCGATGAGGTAGACGCCAGCGAAACCTTGATTAAATAGAGTTTCGCTAGAATAAACATCAAATTTGTAGTTTGCTCCGGATTCGCCGCCTAGGGAAGTTGTAGATAATTTGTTCATCGCATGTTGTGATATTGACAATGTACCATATTTCTTGAAAATATGAAACATAAATGAACAATTTTATTATGGTCAACAAAAAATTTTTTCTGATATTTTTAATTACTATTGGATATTTATCGTCTTTGCAAGGAACGGAAATTGGCAAGAAGGAAATCTTAATTGTAGATTTTGGAATGAATGCTAGGGGTTTGCATATAGGATCTGAGTTTTCTAAAATCTTAAATTCTGAAAAGCACAGTAGCCTTTTGACAGAAAGTTTAATGAATGAGTTGGCAAAGGATCCTTATTTTAAGAAGGTTGAGCAATTGAAGATTGAAAATTTGAGAAGTGAAGGTGACTCTAAACCTCTGATAGCTGAATTACTCAAAAACGAAAAGGCGAAAGAAAGTGAATATTTAGTTGTTATTGAAATCGAACAAATAGAATTAAGTAAAAAGAAGGATAAAAGAATTAAACCAACGACGAATGATGAAACAGCAGATGGGGAAGTCGAGGAATTTGAAGAATTAAAAGGACGTTATGTCGTAAATTTGAAAATCGTTGATGTAAATACAGCAAAGGTGATATACGCTGATAAGGTTTCGCAAATGGAAGTTGAATGTATTAATGAGGATGAAAAAATGACGATGGAGTCATTTTTTAAAAATCTGGAAAAAAACCTCTTGAAGCAATTGAAAACCAGAATCTTTGAAACGATCCGGCCTATAAAAGTTGCTCGAGTCTACCAAGGATATGCCTATTTAGAGCGAGGTGGAATAGATATGGATGCTAGTTTAAAAGTTGGAATGAAGATGGGCGTTTTTATTCCCTCCAGGCCAAGTGTTGATGTAAAGACCGGTGAAATTATTGGAGATATGGAGTATATGATTGGAGAACTGCAAATTATTGAAGTTTTGCCTAAAAGCCTTAAGGTACGAATTATGAAATATTCAAGGCCTGTTGAAGTCGGTTTTATATGTAGAAGAATTTTCGAAACAGAGAATAAGAAATGTTCAAAATAATAAGATGTTTGAAATCAAAGAGTTAGGCTGTTTGATTTTTAAATAAACGTTCTTTTAAATATCCGTTGAATTTTGAAAAATATTACTAAGTGTGGTAGTTTAACTCATGAATATGAGAACAAATACTAAAAGGAATATTTTTTTAACAATCATGTTAGTATTAGGTACTTTCATGATTTTGGCTACACAAATATTTGGAGCAGAAGAAGAGAAACCAAGAAATCTATATTTTCTTTTAATTATGCAAGGTGAAGGCAGTAGTTTACCTGTAGAAGACAAGGAATTGCTTATGAAGAATTTTACTGCTGGTGTTAATGGGTCAATGGCAGAGTTTGTACCGGGTAAGAGTAGTTCCACCCATAAATTCTTTAGATTTGGACCTTATAACAAAGAGGATACCTATTATATTGAATATAAGGATGAAAAGACAGGAAAACAATATACATATGATTTTCACTTAACTCCTGCTGCATTAAAACAGATTGATGCTAAAGTAGGAGGCAGAGGTTTTCCATGGTATACTATTGTAAGGACTGGTGAGGAGCAAGATTGCAGTGATGGTCCCTGTATAGTGGTAACGTTTATTATAGCGACAAATCCTCCAATGCTGAAAATTGAGAAACCTCTAAATTCAGCCGTAAAGTGAAGATGCAATAGCTCGTTGGCGAAGAGCTTCGTAAAGAACTATTACGCCAGCAGTTGCAGCATTGAGTGAATCGCCCTTACCATTAAGGGGGATTTTCACTTTTTGGGTGTTTTGGTCCTTTAACCAGAAATCACTGAGGCCATTTCGTTCATTACCGACAAAAATAGCAGTGGAACCGGTCATATCGACTGTCCAATACATATGGTCGGTATGAGGCGTGGCGGCAATAATCTGAATATTATTTTGTTGTAAAAATACTCTCAAATTTTCATTGGTAGTCGTGCAAATGGGAAGATTGAAAACCATGCCTCTTGAGGATCTAACGACGTTGGGATTAAAAATATCAATAAGAGGTTCGCAAATGATGAGGGCATCAGCGCCAGCAGCTTCGGCAGAACGGATCATATTGCCAAGATTACCGGGTTTTTCAACGGTTTCGACGACGAAAAGGAGAGGATTTTTAGAGAGTTTTAAGTCTTCAAGGGCATGGGACCATGTTTCACCAATTCCTAATAGGCCGTCGGGGTTTTCGCGGTAGGCAATTTTTTCAAATATTTCCTTACTCACTTCTTGTAGGGTGGCACCTTGATTTTTGGCATCTTGAAGAAGATCGGTGTAAGCGGAATTTTGAAAAAAGTTAGGACAGTAGTAGAGTTCAATGATTTTAGCATGGGCACCGAGGGCTTCGCGCAATTCTTTTAGGCCTTCGATGAGGAATTGGCCTCGTGCTTCGCGTAGCATTTTTTTTTCACGAAGTTTGATAAGTGTTTTTACTTTTTCGTTTTGTTTACTGCGAATGATTTCGGAATATGGATTCATGATAGAAAAGCAAATAGATTAATAGAGCGCCAAGCAACTAAAAATCTAGAGCGAGATAAAAATTTAAACCTTGCTTGTCTAGTGGTTTTTTGCATCCTATTTAAAGATGGATGCGCCTAAAAATTTTAATTCCTATCCTTTTGGATATCATCAAGAAATTGAGCTTAGAATAGATACTCTAACTAATCTTGGTCATGGTTTAGGACGAAAAGATAATTGGGTAGTAATGGTGCCCTTTGCGTTACCTGGGGAGCTTGTTAAAGTGCGCATTTATAGAAATTTTAAAAATTATTCAGATGGGGATTTAGTGAAAGTTATAGAAGCATCGCCATTTCGAATTCAGCCAAAGTGTGAGTTATTTGGAGTATGTGGTGGTTGCCAATATCAAAATTTTGATTATGCAGAGCAATTAAAGTGGAAGCAAAGGCAGATCGGGGAAATTTTTTTGAAATTAGCGGATTTAGAAGTCAAAGTGAATCCCACCATTGGATCACCTAAAGAATATCATTATCGGTCAAAAATAACGCCTCATTTTACTAAGCCTGGATTCGAGAATGTCTTTCCAATAGGATTCCTTAAGAAAGATGGGCGAAATCAAGTGGTTGATGTTAAACAGTGTTCAATTGCTACAGAAGTGCTTAATCAGAGTCTTCCCCGTGAAAGGGAAAAAGTATTTGCCGCGAGGAAAAAATTTAAGAAGGGTGGGACCCTACTTTTGCGAGATACTCAGGATGGGGTAATTACGGATAATAATGCAATTGCTTCAGAAAAGGTCGGGAATAAGGTATTTCAATTTATTGCCGGTGATTTTTTCCAAAACAACCCTTTCATACTCCCTCTAATGATTGATTATGTGGTTTCCCAGGCGAAAGGTGAGAAAATTCGTTATTTGATAGATGCTTATTGTGGAGTCGGGGTTTTTGCTCTTTCCGCTGCGCAAAGTTTTGAACGCGTAGTAGGCATTGAAATAAATGCTTCAGCAGTCAAGTGGGCACAAAAAAATGCTATTCTTAATAATAGTGAGAATTGTGAATTTAAAGTAGGCCAAGCAGAACATATTTTTGAAAAAGTAACTTTCCCGCCCGAAGAGACCGTTGTGATCATCGATCCTCCGCGTAAGGGTTGTGATCAAATTTTCATCGACCAGCTTATTGGTTTTGGTCCTACAAGGATAGTTTATGTTTCCTGCGAACCTTCCACACAGGCGAGGGATCTTAAGATTTTATTAAAACTAGGATATGGGCTGCTTGAAGTTCAGCCATTTGATCTTTTTCCACAGACTAGACATATCGAGAATGTGATTGTGTTAGAAAAAATTGATATTTTTTAATTAATTATAACATAGATTGATGATTTTGTTAAATCATTATTAATATTCGACTCGTTTTTTGCTGGACAAAATAAAATAATTTGTCATAATGAATGCTTAATTTGTAATTTATTAACCATTAGTTACCTGAGAAAAAATAAATCGGATGGCATCTGTCAACAAACAACGAAGACTTAGATATAATACTCTTCCTCCAGGTATACAAAAGATTAGTAATAATCGCAATAAGGGGAATTCTATTCTTCGCAAATGGAAAGACTTAGCAAATTTTTATGCTACGGGTACCGAAGGTTTCAATAGGGCCTTTGGTATTACTATCTCAATGGGAAATTCCATTTATACACAATTAATTCAGGCGAAAACGCTTGGTGTGAGATATGTTTCAATCTATAGCTCTTATCTACCGTTTTTATGGCATCTTTTCAAAACTATAGGAAGAAAAATAGAAAATGCTCTTAGGCCATTAATGAAAGTTATTTTTTCAGGGAGTAAATTTATTTTAAATACCGTTTACAATGCAATTAAAAACTTAATGACTCCATGGGGTATATTTAACTATGGAATAAAGTCTTTTATTTTATTTATATTAATGCATGAATTATTACTTTCTGAGGATCAAGCAACAGCTTCAAAGGAAATGGCTGAAAGATGGTTCGCATTGGATGTTATGTTAGGAATTCATTGGATAAAGATAATAACCTATTGTATTATGACGAAAATAAATGGGAAATTACTTATGACTTATGCATCATTAGTTTTTATGTTAAGGTTATTTCCTTTAGCCTTTCTAAAACCAATTGGGCAAGATATTAGTATGAATTTGTTGTTCAATTTGTTCGATAAAAGTTGGGCTGCTAAGCATTTGCTAATTCATCATCTAGCAAGGGTGCTTCATATAGTGACTCTAAAAGCAGTTTTGAAACAATCCCTTGAAATAGCTTTAAAATATTTATTTGTGAAGCTGGGTTTAGCGAGTAGGGAAATTACAGAAATAACATTAGAAGAATGTTAAAAGTCTACAAATAATAATTGGTCCAAAATATAATTTTCCTAACGCAGTGCAATTTATTAATTTGCTAATAAGCTAATTAAGGCCACTATAAAAATAATTTTAGAGTTCATTAAACTGCATTATTTAACTTTTGCCATAATTCTATAAATGCTTCTGGCTCTTCTGATGCAGCAGCAAAGATAACTCCTACTATTAGAAAAGACAAATTTACACCGAGAACAAAACCCATTGCTGCTAATCGTTTGATTAAATTATATGAATCATAAGTTTTTTCCCATAATTTTTCTAGGGCATAATTGCAAAAATCTTCTACATCTGTATAACTATCATTTAAATTTTTTTGAGAAGAAGCTAAAGGTATCGCTATTTGATCAAATTTTGCTGGACTTGGTGATCTTGCAGCTACAGTACGTGTCTTTGACCTACCAGATGAGGTGGGTGACTTTGACTTAAATGATGAAGTAGGTGAATTCTCATTGGATTTTCTTGGTGATAATTTGCTTGGTGATAAATTTATTGGGGAAGAGTTGCCGGATTGATTAACTGGCGGAGGTTGTAGATGGTAAATGATTCTTTTATCTTTTTTCTCAGAGTGAACTACGTTTTTAAGATTCTTACGAATATCACTAAACAATTCGTTTTGTTTTTCTTCGTCTGATCTCGTTAATTTCGTCAGTTTAAACAATTTGTTTTGTTTTTCTTCTTCTGATCTCGTTAATTGCGTCAGTTTCATGTTCATTTTAAAACATTAAATCGAAATTAGGATTTTTGTCAAACAAATAAATAAAAATATTTTATTTAAAATAAAGTGGAAGATATTTGTCCGAAAGATATTTGATTAGATATTTGGAGTGTAAGGGTTCTGCTGTAATTTTTTGAACCAAATCCCGGGTGTTATATTGTTTTCCATATTGGTGAACATTTGTGCGTAACCATTGGAGTAGTGGGGAGAAGTTTCCTTGAGAAATATTGTCTTCCAGGGAAGGTAAGTGTTTAATCATAGTAAACCAGAGTTGGGCAGCTATCATATTGCCTAGGCAGTAGCTTGGGAAATATCCAAAATCGCCTGTGGACCAATGCATATCTTGAAGGACGCCTTCTTTGTCATTTTTGGGGGTTAGCCCGAGGATTTCTTCGGATAAGGCATTCCATTTATCTGGGAGATCGGTTATTTTCAAAGATCCATCGAAGAGTTGTTTTTCGAGTTCAAAGCGGAGGATAATATGAAGATTATAGGTAAGTTCATCGGAATCGACGCGGATAGGATTCCGTCCAACAGTATTAACAGTTAGATAAAGTAAATCGCTATCAATATTTTTAAGTTGATCGTTAAATAATTCCCTATATCGCGGTTCCCAATAATGCCAAAAGGCGCGAGACCGGCCTATTTGATTTTCCCAAAATCTGCTTTGGGATTCATGAACTGCCATGCCAACAGCTTCTGAAAGGGGAGTACCCAGATGTTCTTTTGGGAGACCTTGCTCATAAAGACCATGACCTGTTTCATGAATGGAGCTAAATAGTGAATCAAGAGGTAGATTTTCGTTATATCGGGTAGTCATGCGAAGATCTAAGGCATTTCCACTGCAAAATGGATGTACGGAACGATCTAGGCGACCGCGGTCATAGTCAAATCCAAGTTTTTTAGTAACTTCATAAACAAAGGTTTCTTGATTTTTTATAGGAAAACCTTTTAGGATCGTGTGATCGGGTTTAATAGGTGAATTGATGATTTTTACAAGTAGCGGAATCAGTTCTTTTTTAAGCTCAGAAAAATGTTTTTCAATAAATGCTACATTTAAATGGGGATCATATTGATCGATACAGTAATCGTAAGGATTTGTATGAGATTTAACAATATTGGCTTCTTCGAGTGCAAAATCCAATTGTTTTGTTAGGTGGGGAATGAAGGACTTGAAGTCAGAATTTTTTCGTGCTTCAACCCAAGCTAGATAGGAATAACTTTGAGCTGCTGCTTTTTTGGCGACAAATTCTGGAGAAAGTTTGATGTCATGTTCGTAAGTTTTTCGTGTTTCTTTTATGACGACAGATTGTTCAAAGGAAAGACTTTCTTGATTGGATTCTAATTGATCGAGCCATTTTCCAATTTTAGGATCTGTTAGTTTATGATGAAGCACTTCAGAAAGAGCTGCCAATTGCAGAGCGCGAATATCACCAGAACTGGGGGGCAAATTGACTTGTGCATCCCATTGAAGAAGACTCAGAGAGCTTTTCAGAGAAAAAGCTTCTTTTAGATGATTAACGAGAGAATCATAGCTTGGATGCGTGGAATTAATAGTCATATTAAAAATAAAATTGAAAACTAAAGTTTTTTCGAGAAAATTTTTTAAACGCTTCTGTTTCGGATAAGAAGATTGACTATTTCAAATAAACCTGTCTTGATGAACCCTTCTCAATCTTCAATGATAACATTCATAATTCAACTGTTTGATCATCAGGTCAGAAATTTAAAATATTAAAACTATGGGACCCTCTAACGAAGAAAAGATTCGTTTATTAAAATTAATGTTAACTAGCCGATCTGGCGATTTGCGTGAGCAGCGAATGATTCGCCAAGGAAAAGGTTGGTTTCATGTTTCCGGTATGGGGCATGAGGGTATTGGAGCTTTAGGTCTGCTGATGGAAGAGGGAGATTATTGTTTCCCATTCTATAGAGATAGAGCTTTAGTTTTATCAAGAGGGTTATCCAGTTACGACTTAGCTCTTACATTTTATGCAAAGAAGGAATCTTCAAGTGGAGGCCGTCAGCTCCCGGCCCATTATAGTAACCGTAGATTGAATATATGGAGCCACCTTTCACCCATAGCTTCACATTGGTTGCCAGCATGTGGGGTAGCGTGGGGATTGAAATTGGATGGTAAACGAGGTAATCTTGTTGTTGCAACAGTAGGGGAGGGGGGATCGCGACAAGGAGATTTTTTTGAAGCTATTTGTTTTGCTAAAGAACATACTTTACCAGTCGTATTTGTAGTGGAAGATAATGGTTTTGCAATTAGTACGAAAACCGATAGGATGAATGCACTGGCTTTAAAGGAACTCAATGAGTCTGAATGGATCATTGTAGATGGAAGTAATCCTCAGGAAGTATACGAAAAATCGAAAAAAGCTTTTTTAAATGTCAGAAGTGGTAAAGGACCCGCTTTTATTTGGTGTAGAGTAGAACGTCTTTCTAGCCATTCAAGCGCAGACGATCAGCGAAATTACCGTTCCGAAGAAGAGATAACGAAAATGGGTTTGCGCGATGCGGTTAACCGATTTAAAAATGACTTACTTATAGAAAAGGTTTTATCACAAGAGGAAATCAATAATATAGAACAAGAAATAGAAATTGCAGTAAGAGATGCCTACATCAAGGCAGAAAGTGCAGCGGATCCGCAGCCTGGTGATGAAAAAAAGAATGTTCTTGGGACAATTGAAATTGGTAAAGCTCCGACTCTCACTCCGGGAGAGAAATATCGAATGGCAGATGCCATTAATTTTACTTTCCATGATGCTTTAAAAACCAATAAAGATGTTTACTTTTTTGGTGAGGATATTGAAGATCCACTTGGAGGGGTATTTAAACTGACAAAAGGTTTGTCTACTGAATTTCCAGGAAGGGTTGTCAATTCCCCATTAGCTGAATCCACTATTCTCGGTATAGCTTGCGGGTTAGCTTCTTATGGCAAAAGGCCAATTTTTGAAATTCAGTTCGTTGATTTTATTGGTCCCGCATTAAATCAATTATTGAATAACATTGCTCTTTTGCGTTGGCGTAGCAATGGGGACTGGATCTGTCCTGCAATTATTTATGCTCCCTGTGGGGGGTATCTTCCTGGAGGCGCTATTTGGCATAGCCAATCTAACGAATCAGCATTTGCTCATTTTCCAGGTTTAATTATTGTAATGCCGAGTACTCCTGAAGATGCGGCCGGACTGCTTTTAAGTGCCTTAGCATCCGAAGACCCTGTATTATTTTTGATTCCAAAGCATTTACTTTGGGCTCCCAAAGAATTGCCTTTAAGACTAGGGCCCATACCTATTGGGAAAGCTGTTGTCCGTCACGAAGGGAATGATTTGACGGTTGTCGCATGGGGTAATTGCACAGAAGTTGTTGAAAATGCACTGAATAAATTAGACAATGGTGCCGGTATCGAATTTATTGATTTACGATCGATTGTGCCATGGGATAAAGAAACAATTGTTCATTCGGTAGCTAAGACGCGAAGGTTGGTTATTGTCCAGGAAGATACTTTAAATTGTAGTGTTGGACAAATGATCATAACCACCTTGATGGAAGACCATGTGATTTGGAATTCGATGATTGCTCCTCCTGTTTTAGTGAGTAAAGGGAATGTACACGTTGGGTTTAACCCTGTTATGGAATATTCGGCATTACCTGATGTAGAAAGAGTCATAAAAGCAATAAACAAAACGTTAGCAGTTTCGAGTGCACGAACACCTATCGCGGCATCTGAAATGCCTAATGAATTGAAGGATATTCAAATGGCAGGCTTTGGGCAGAAGGGTATTAAAGTTATTAAACTCCCTAATCTGGGTGAAGGTTTGCGGGAAGCTCGAATGATAGAGATTTTCAAAAAGGAGGGAGAGAAAGTTTCTGAAGATGATCCATTATGTGAAGTAGAAACAGATAAAGCAATATTTCCAGTGGAATCTTCTGTTGAAGGGGTCATTGGAAAGTGGCTAGTAAAAGAAGAAGACATTATCCAAGTTGGCCAAGAAATTGCCGAAATTATAATAACAGGCGAAGTCAATCAAGAGAGTGCATTCCATGGAGAAGGAATAAAGAAATCGGATGATGGGCATATTACCGAAAAAGGGGCCCTTTCCTCAGAGATCATTAAACAGCTCAGTGGGGTGTTACCGGCTTCACTTGGAGTTGTGGCCGAATGGGAAGGATTACGTAAGGCTTGGTCTCATGTTCGTGGTAGATCAAAAAGTGGAGCTTTTTCCTATACAACCTTAGTAGCCTGGGCGGTTGTACGAGCAATGAATGAGTTTCCTGCATTCAGGAGGTTACTGCAAAATGGACAAGTTACTGATCCACAACAAGATTTCGATATCGGTTTTGCGGTAGCTTTAGATAATGATGAACTTGAGACGGCCGTAATTCCAAAAGCGAATACTTTAAAATGGACTGAATTTGTTAAAGCCTATAGAGAAGGATTAAATAAAGTTAAAGAAGGGATATCGCAATCCAAGGCGAGAACATCCTTACTTTTGACAAGCATGGGACCTTTGAAAATTCGTACTGGAAATCCAATTGTAGTGCCACCTGCTCTTGCAACGCTCTTTTTAGGCGAACCTTATTACGAGACCTCGGAGAATGGGACAGTCAAGGAAGTCGTTGCCTTGAATTTTTCCTTTGACCATCGTTGGGCTAACGGTGCCGGTGCAGGACGTTTCTTAAAGCAGATTAAGGATAATATTGAAAATTTTGATGAATCTATTTTAAAAGATTGAGTTATAATAAAAAATTGCACCTATTGAGCATAGATGCAATTATCTTAATATTTAGTATTATCTTAATGATATTATTCGTAGAAGAACATCATGTTTTTCTCAATAGAATATATCCTTTGCATTTCTGCCACAATTTTATATAAACATATTAAGCCTAATGTTAAATAGAAAATTGTTGGATTGTTGAATGAGGATTGAATTAAAGCTGTAATATTATATAGATAATCAGTTACCAAAGCAGTTGCTGTAGGGTACAACTGTGAAAGCTCTGTACTGAGTTGACATAATAACGCATATTGCTGTTGGATAGCAGGATGAGTTAACAAATAACTATAGTTTGAAATTAATTGAAGTGCATAATTCACCAAAGTAGTTGAACGAATGACCTCAAATAATGCTGCTGCTATATAACCGTATTTATTAATCCCAACAACATTACTAATATGATTTAGAGTGAATAAACGATTGAGTGGAACAGGTGCTGCAAGTTCTATGTCGGACTTTGTTATCATTATCATGCCACTACCTACACAAGGATTGTAAGGAGTAGGAAGATTTAAGAGAGCCTTTTGGTCTTTAGTCATTGATACGATTCCCCAAGCTTTTTTGATCTCAATTTTTTCAAGACTTAGTTGGTTTTCAAGAGATAGATCTGAACTACAGACGTTGATTTGAATGCTCTTAAGTTTTGGTTGAATTTCAATTCCTGAACCTATATATTCCATACCCATTAAGACGTGAATAGAAAGTTCCTCAAGCTCTGGCTGTTTTTCAAGCCTTAATCCTGCGTGTGCTTGTTCAATCGTTATATCTTTAAGACTTGCTTGTGGTTTGATAATTAACGCGCCGTGAACCTCACCAATTTCTAGAGCAGTCAATTTTAAGTTAAAAGTAGGTATTGTTAATAAACCTTGATAGGGGATTAAAACCTTAAGTGCATTAAGATTCTTCAATTGTCCTACATTTTGAGTTATGAAGTTTAATAAACTATCCACTATCTTTTTGCTGTCTTCAGAAGAGGCGGGGATGAATGCTTTAACTATTGTAAGACATTGAATTTGTTCCAAATAAATTTTTCCTTCATTTACTAAATTATGGAAGCATTCCAAATCGCTGAGATTAGTGATTTCAATTGATTGATGCTTGTTATAGCCATCCATGATTTTTTCTGTGGATCGCATTCTAAGCATTTCAATACCTATCGAATCTGTTTCGCGGTTAAAAATAGCTGTATTAGCGCCAGTTTTAATAAATGGCACTAGGCGATGTTGCCCTTCAGGATTGCCTAATTCGATAGGTTGTTTCCTTTTATCTGCTACTGGGTTTTCGGTATTTGAGGGTTTTGTTATTATTGGGTTAGGATTCATGATTTTTACTTTTTAATTGTTAAATTAAAAAAATATTAAATTTAATTTATAAATTGTCAATCCTAAAATATAAAACACAAAAAAACCACAGAAGGTCTTGGCTTTGAGAAAAATAGATTAACTGTACTTTAATTAGGTTTTTGGGTATTTTTCAATTGAAAACTTAAATTTTTATATTGACATGTGTAAAAAATTTAATCATTGTAGATCTTGAAAATATAAAACTAAAATAATATGAATATGATTAAACAAGATATAAATAAAAATGATAATTATCAAATTAGAATTTCAAACCAGAATATTAGCATTAATAAAACTGTTGCGCATGCAACTGCACTTATGACTATAGGTCTTGCAGCTGGAGCAACTGCATATTATTCGCCAGCAATTTCTAGTTCATTAAAATCTATTGTTAGCTATGTAATTGAACAAGCACCTTCTGATCTTGTTAATTTATCGTATAAACTAGTATTATGCACGGAAATTATAGGAGGATTAATTTTTGCACTTTCTTATATAGGTGCAGTAGAAGTAGTATCATTTGTAATACCTGTACTAGAACTAATGTTAGCTACAACAATGTTGTTAGGAGTGTTAATGGGATTAATGGCTATAGAAATGGCAAAAATGCTAGTGATTTTAGCTGTATTAATAAGTCCGCATATTTTTTCTGCAGTTGCCGTATATTATGCATTGTCTCATGTTATGCATCTTATAAGCTCTTAGCATCCTACAATAAGGAAAACGAGTTAGCAAATAAAGTATCTTCATAGTGCTTAGATGCTTTATTTCCTATTTACTCCAGAGAATCTCAAAATCTAAAAAACGGTTTTATAAATTGTTGCTTTCTTGCATTTTTTAATTGAAAAGGCCAAAAAAGTCAAAATGATGATTTAGAATATGAAAAAACCAATTAAAGTAGCCGTTACAGGAGCAGCAGGGCAAATAGCCTATGCACTCATTTTTAGAATTGCTTCAGGAGCCATGTTTGGTCTTGATCAGCCTATTGCTTTGAATTTAATGGAAATTCCTCAGGCAATGGACGCGCTTAAAGGAGTCGGTATGGAATTGGAGGACTGTGCATTTCCTTTATTAACCGATATTGTGTATACTGCAGATGTTGATGAAGGATTTAAAGATGTTAATTGGGCATTACTTATTGGAAGTTTTCCAAGAAAGGAAGGAATGGAACGCAAAGATTTACTTGGGATCAATGGAAAGATCTTTGTGGGACAGGGCAAGGCGATAGAGAAAAATGCAGCTAAAGATATTCGTATCCTAGTTGTGGGAAATCCTTGTAATACCAATTGTTTAATTGCAATGAATGCTGCGCCAGCCATTCCTAAAGATAGGTGGTTTGCTATGACCCGTTTGGATGAAAATCGCGCAAAGGCTCAATTGGCCGCTAAAGCCAAGGTTCCTGTAAAAGAAGTCACTTGCTTGACCATTTGGGGAAATCATTCAGCAACACAATATCCGGATTTTTATAATGCAAAAATCGCAGGAAAATCTGTGCCAGACGTCATTAAAGATAAAGAGTGGTTGCAAGAAGTTTTTATAAAGCAAGTACAGCAAAGAGGAGCAGCAGTGATCAAAGCTCGGGGATCCTCATCTGCAGCCTCTGCGGCGAATGCTGTCATTGGCAGTGTGCAGTCTATTATCAATCCTACAGAAAAAGGGGATTGGCATAGCATTGCTGTGTGCAGCGATGGGAGTTACGGTACTCAAGCAGGACTTATAGTATCTTTACCTATTGAAAGTGATGGCAAAACATGGAAAGTAGTTCAAGGTCTTGAAGTGAATGAATTTAGTCGATCAAAAATAGATGCCTCCGTTAAAGAACTTGCTGAAGAAAAGACAATGGTAGAGCATTTGCTTTAACTGTTGCTTTAAAGTATGCCCAAAGAGGATAATCATAAACGTATAGAAAAGCTTCGAAAGCAAATCGAGCATCATGATTTGCTTTATTATAAGAAAGCTCACCCTGAGATAAGTGATTATGAATACGATCAATTAAAAAAGGAACTAGAAACTTTGGAGGAAACGCTTTCGGATAGGGAGCGCAAAGAATCGCCAACCGAAAGAATTGGTGATGATAGATTGAGTGAATTTGCAAGCTATAAGCATAGGAAACCGATGTACAGTATCGATAATTCTTATGATAAAAAAGAATTATTTGAATTTGATGCTCGGTTGAGGAGAATGCTTGGGGACCATGACTTTGAATACGTAGTCGAACCAAAAATCGATGGGGTTGCAGTGAGTTTGACTTATGAAAATGGAGTCTTCATCCGAGCAGTCACACGAGGCAATGGCACCGAAGGCGATGATATTACTTCTAATGTGAAGACAATTAGAAGTTTGCCTTTGCACTTAAAAGGCAAGGACTATCCTGAAATTATTGAGATACGAGGTGAAATATATATTTGTGAAGAAGAATTCCAGCGTATTAACCGCGAACGCGAGAAAGAGGACCTTGTACTTTATGCCAATCCAAGGAACTTGGCTGCCGGGACAGTTAAATTATTAGACCCAAAGGAAGCGGCTAAACGGAAGCTTTCAATCATTTTGTATGGAATAGGGTACTGTCATCCTACTTTTTTTAAAAGGCAACAAGAAGTTCATGAAAAGTTTAAAAAATGGGGTCTTCCTATACATGAACAATATTGGGTAGTGAAAGGCATTGAAGCTGTTTGGGAAGTCATTGAAGAATTAGACCGGATAAAAAATAATTTTGACTATGGAACCGATGGAGCTGTTGTAAAATTAGATGAGCTAGCGTTTCAAGACCAGGTGGGCATGACCTCCAAGGCACCACGAGGTATGATCGCTTATAAATTTGCACCAGAACAGGCAATTACAATTTTAAAATCGATCATTATTCAAGTTGGACGCACAGGAGTCTTAACGCCTGTAGCCGAATTGGAGTCTGTTCACCTTGCTGGTTCAACGGTTTCACGAGCAACACTCCATAATGAAGACGAAATTAAAAGAAAAGCTATTCGCATTGGATCAAAAGTGGTAATCGAAAAAGCTGGAGAAATTATTCCTGCAGTCATTGAAAGTGTTAAAGATCAGTTATGGGAAAAATGTGAACCTTATGTATTTCCCACGAAATGTCCAGCCTGCGGAACGCAAGCCATGCGGTTACCTGGGGAAGTCGCGTGGAAATGCCCAAATGTTGCCTGTCCTCCGCAAGTAAGACGCCGAATAGAGCATTTTGCTTCAAGACAGGCAATGGATATCGAAAATTTAGGAAAAGCAGTTGTGGACCAACTAGTGACGAATAATCTTTGTGAACACGTTGCTGATTTGTATTTGATAAAGGAAGAACAGCTGCTTGGTTTGGAAAGATTTGCAGAGAAATCAGCACGAAATCTGATACAAGGAATAGAAGAAAGCAAAAAACGTCCTTTATGGCGATTGATTAATGGACTGGGAATTGCAGATGTGGGCGAGCAAGGATCGAAAGATCTTGCGCGACATTTCTTTTCACTAGAGTCACTCATGAAGGCTGAAGAAGAAGACCTCATGAAGGTTGAAGGTGTTGGCGTTGTAGTTGCAAAAAGCGTGAAATTTTTCTTTAACGAGCCTCATAACCAAGAGATTATCCGACGATTAATTGAATATGGGATAAATACGAAGTCGGATGTTGTGCACAGGACGCATCAAGTTTTGCAAGGCAAGAATTTCGTAATTACAGGAACATTGCCCAATTATTCCCGTGATGAAGCTAAAGAGTTAATCGAGCAAGCCGGAGGACATGTGAGTTCAAGTGTGAGTAAAAAAACGGATTATGTTTTAGCGGGCGATTCACCAGGTTCGAAGTTGGATAAAGCGAAAGAACTTAAAGTGAAAATTATTAGTGTGGAAGAATTGAAAAAACTTTTAGCCTAACTTCACCAAGCATGCGGAGAATAATTTCCGTAATCTCCGCAAATTATGCGGTAATTATGTTTCCAAACTTTTGGAAGATGAATTTTGCTATTGACCCAAGTCTCTAATTTAGATTACTCTTTTTCCTTTTCAAATCGTTGGAGAGGTGGCAGAGCGGCCGAATGCGCAGCATTGGAAATGCTGTGTACTGGTAACAGTACCGCGGGTTCAAATCCCGCCCTCTCCGCCATATTTGAATAAAAAAATGGCCTAGGATAGTTATTGAAATTATGAGTTATTTCGAACAATCTAAATTGGATAAATAAAGTCCTAGATGATTTGCTACAGGCCGTTCGAAATTATTTGAAAGTGCATTAACAATTATAGGCTCCCCTCTAGTATTATCTTGAAAAACCATAGTCGAAGAGCGTCCACCATCCAAGTTGATAGCATGAAATGACCCTGTTTTTTGCATAAATTGGGCGAGCTCTAATAGTGTGATGCCCTTATTAATTTCTTCTGTTACGACAAGATAAAGAAATTGCTTGTCAGAGGAAATTCCAATAGCGGTTCTAGCTTTTTTTAGATTGTTTAAAATCTTATTATTATAATAAGGATTGACCATCCCTTCATGAACAAGGAGGTCTGAATGACCTTTATGAGCCCATCCCCCTATAGCCATATGTAAATCAGTCTTTATTTCATGATAGTGATCGATATTAATAATATCTACAGTCTTGTCTTTATGCACAACAAAAAGATATTGGGCTTTGCAGTGACGCCCATACTCTATGGTTTCTGATAAAGCAAAGCCACAAATTTTTGTAGTCAAATTCCGTATTAGAGGTTTAGGAGGGCCAAAGCCCTGTCCATTGATAGCTATTTGCAGTTTATATTTTTTTAAAAAATTTGAAGTAGTTTCAGTCAATGAATTCTTGACTTTAAGATCGGAAGGAGGAGTGACAAAAAAAGTTGCATCCGATTCTTTCAAATCAATTCGGATTTGATGTGCAACAATATTTTTTGCTTTATTTAAAAAACTTGATCGATATTCAACACCTTTAAAAATGAATTCATATTCATTGTGAATTACCTTTGAAAAAGATTTTGGAGATAAAATAAACTCAAGTATTAAAATGAATATTATAAAAAAGGTTTTTTGAAATTGCATTCGTTCATTGGGGTATTAAAATAACAGTGTAATTAATATTAAACTAATTTTATATTGTTAATATGTCAATTTTAAATTTACAAAAATGAAAATAAATTTAATAATATTTTAAGATAAAAAATGATAAAACGTATCATTAATAAATGATATTTTAGCAACACAATAGATTAAAGAAAGTCTGAAAAAAATTTTTGCCCAGAAGGAATTGAAGATAAGTAGCGTCTAAATATTGAAAAGTATAAGAGTCAGAAGTTAAAAAAGCTAGAAAAGATTCAAAAAATACAGAAAAGCTAATATCAATTGGATTTTAAATTGAGGAAAATGCCGACTTAACTTCACGCTATCTTATGAGTTCTCATCATAAACAAGTGGCCTGACATACTCGTATGTATTTGCGCTTGCTCTGGGTAGACGTCATTATCCAGTTTAAATTGAAGCGGCCTTTATTTATTTTCAAATGGAAATACTATTAAACTAGCTCAAAATGTTTGAGCTAGTTTCTAAATGGTTTCTGAAAATTGCGTTTTACCATCCTCTACGATTGCGATTTTTGTTATTCTGTTTAACTCCGAAAATAGCTTTCATAGCTTCTCTTTCTTTTCTTCTAGTTTTGCGTTCTGCTCTTTTTTTTGCTTTTTCATCACGAGCTCTTTGTGCTTTTTCTTGGTTTTCTCGAGCCAGACGGCCAGCCTCGGCTTGAGCTCTTTGTGCTTTTTCTTGGTTTTCTCGATTCAGACGATCAGCCTCAGCTTGAGCTCTTTGCGCTTTTTCTTGGTTTTCTCGAGCCAGACGATCAGCTTCAGCTTGAGTTTTTTCTTCTTTTAATTCAACTCTGACGTTATTAATAGAGATAAAAGATCTATTATCGATATTAATTGTATTCAAATCAATAAAATAGCGTTTATTAGTAGTCTGAGAAGATTTTGTTTCTAATTTATTGTCTCTTAGTTCAAAGATAGCTATTTCCTTATTATTAACTGATAGACTTAGTTTATTTAAATCTTTTTCAATTAATTGGCAGTGGTCGTTTCCAACAGTGAATATTTGGCTAGGATCTCTCACAAATATCAATTGGTCAGTGTTTTGTTGAGATCTTTCAATAAGTTTTTTGATCTCAATAAGCGCATTCTTGAAGGCTTTCTTGCGATCGATAAGTTGATTTGCCAAATTAAATGAATCTTCAAGGCTAAAATGACTTTTTACATGTGATAAAGTTACCCAAGATTCTACGATTAGCATAAGTAGCTGTTGATCAGGAATAGCAAGTATGCGGTCTAAAGTAGGAATAATATCTTTTGAAGGATATTTGCCAAAGGTATAATAAAATTGTAATAAATTGCATGGATCATTTTTTTCAAAAAGTTGGGGTATGCCTACTGGGCTTGAATTGAAAGCAAAGGAATGATCAAAATCGGCCCTTGCGCTTACGACCTCTTGAGGAGCTACTTCAACATACCCTGTATTTCGATCGTGACGATCAATAAGGCCTAGAAAGCTACTGGCAATATCAAGAGCAGCATCATCTTTAAAAATATATTTTTTATTTTTTGTATTGAAATTCTGTTTATTATGGAAAGCATTTTTCATAGTAAACCCTCTTATCATCCTAGAAGCTATCTTTTCGGGATGATCTTCTATTAGCATTACGATAGGAGTTTGCTCGGTGCCAAAGATTAAATTCATAAGCCGAGATCCGATGATTTCATTTTTAACAGACTGCGCATCTTTAACATAGTAAAATACTTTGTTGGAATCCATGTAAACACCGCCTTGAGTATATCCGGTAGGTTTTTTGCCAACTTCTACGAGATCGGAAAGTTTTAACACAGAACTTGATGTTTTAAGATGTAATTGATCAGCAATCATTTTAGGATCACAACAAAAAGTGTCATTCTCTCTGTTTTGGAAAAAGCATTCTTCAAATTCGTGATTCTCTAGACTCAATGAAGCAAAATTTGAAGTTTCGTCCTGATAGGGACTAATTCCGAAACTTTCATAAAGTTCATTTACTGTCTTAATATCTTCCTTACTAAGCTGATTAAAAGTGACAAGATCCTCATATATGTTTGCTAAAAGGGAATGATTTTTTTGTAGTAAATCAAAATAAGCAGTACTTTCTTGCAATTTACGAAATAATTTTAATTGTTCTTGGCCTTCGATATAAGGTGCTTTTATACCTAGATGGCTTCCAGCGGCTCTTTCGCCTTTATGATCAGAAGGAGTATTCAAAATAAGAGGTTTATGTGTAATCGTATTTTCTACTACAAGAGCAGAAGAACCTCCACCATCGAGATTAATGGCTCTTGCACAGTCTAATTCTTGCATGATTGCTGTTAAATCTTTTAAAGTAACTCCTTGCCCCACTAAACCTGCATAAATAGTTGTTAACACTTCTCTCGGTTTTCCTTCAATAAGTACCAAATAGACATTTTTTCCATCAGTTGAAATACCTAGAGCTGACCTTGCAGCAGCATAATCATTAGCAACTTCATTTGGTACAAGATTAATACCATCTTCAATTAACAAGCCTTGCACTCCAGCCCATGGCCATGCACCAAGTGCCATGGAAATTTTTTTTTCATAAAGAGGATATTCTTCTGATTTAATGATCTTTTTTGTTCCATTTTTAAGAACTACGAAAAATGCGTTCTCTCCTCGAGATTCAGCATACTTTTTCCCATTATAAATTGATAAAGTTTCAGGCATTTTGAGTTCTCCTTCAGCGGATAAGTTTGCTGGAGCATATCCTGTTCCATTGATAACCACCTGAGCATTATGTTTCGTTAAAAAGGTGCTCGGTTTAAATGCCGTTGTGTGCTTTCCGTCTTTTCTCGGAGGTGTTACAAATATATCAACTTCAGGATCTGTAGCATCAATTTTCATTATGTGCATCTTTATCTCACCTTTATTTCGAGTTATTGACTTATATTGCACTCCTTTATATAACGGTAGCCAACCTTCTTCGATATCATTTGAAAATAATGCTGTTATTGTTGTAATAAATAGTAATATTGAGAGTATTTTATTTTTCATATTTTTTAATAATTTAAGATATGATGAATAAATGATTAACCTTTGTCAATAAAATATTGTAATTATTTTTTATTAATTATTTATTAAAATTGATATTAAAAATATGAAGTTGTCTAATGTAATCGCTGAGTGGTATTTTATGTATTAATATGTTAAGATTTATTACAGTTTAATGTGTTTAGAATTTTTTAATATAAATTTTTAAAATTTATTAAAAACTATCTAAAATTCAGAAACTTGCTGATTTTTTAGTGAATTCAAGATACTTCAAATTTGAATTGGCATTGAAATTTCTTAAAAAAGGGGATTTGAAGTAAAGAAATAAAAAATTTCTTTTTTAGTCGAAAATTTTAATAGAAACTGTTGCTAATTATTTAGCGAAGTTTGATCCTAAACCTGCAGGTATTCTAAATGAACCCTGAATTTTTGAATTGTTCTTTATAGAGAAAAAAATTTACAATCTAAATCTCATGCCAAAGTCTAAGCATTGAGTGAGCGGAAGCTCTTTGCATTTTATTCCATGAGGCGTGCGTACTTTTTCGGTTCCAAATAAGCGATAACCAGCTGTTAATGCTACATCAGGAAAAAGATTTACAGTAATCCCGCAGAGAACTTGCCATGCCAGAATTTCATCGTGATGTATGTCGGGAAATATAGGGAAACCGTTAACTGAAGCCAGTTTCAATTCATTGAAAGAAATACCAATTCCAGCTCCTACATTTAAGTCAAAACAATACCACAAAGGAATATCAGTAAAAACATTTGCCATAAGAGCTATATCCTGGGTACGTCCTACTGCTGAAAGGTTTTTTTGAATTTTACTTAAAGCATTTCGTTTATAAACAATCTCTCCTTCGATCCTTAAATCCCATTGTTTATAAAGTTCATCAAAAATATACCCGAGAGATATGTTTGCACCTCCTCCATATTTGTAAGTTCTCTTATTGCCTAATATGGAAAACCTATCTGAATCAGGAAAATGATGATTAGTATGCCATTCAATAGAAGTGGAACCTGCTAAATAAAAGTTTGGCGAGCAAAAGAAATAGGCAAAGGCGGGTTGGTTAGCTGTAAAAAATAGGCCCAAAGCGAAAATGATTACAAATTTGTTTTTCATAAAAAATTTAAAAGAAAGCAAGATCTAGTGGATGAAATTTTCGCTTGTTTTGTCAAATATTTAATTAGGAAAAATGATTTTTATTAATGGCCCCAAAAATCTCAGAACTTCATTATGTAGAACTGAATAACTGGTGTAGTAAGTCTATGTCAATCCTTCATGTGGTTTCCTATTACTCAATAATCACGTTTTTGAAAATGAGTAACAAAAAAGATAAATATAGATTGTGATGATATAGTTATTTTACTTGATATAGGGATTTTTTATGATCAATTGATATGAATGAGTACAAGAGCTTTTAGCACAGATTTGAGAATAAGAGTGATTCGATATATAGAGGAAG
>Ga0206822_1088_pt1 | contig 23476 bp, 16 predicted proteins | sample Alteio_BWOrgCont_83_FD_152913 | JGI IMG/M metagenome (GOLD analysis project Ga0206822, IMG submission 152913) | Enriched cells from forest soil in Barre Woods Harvard Forest LTER site, Petersham, Massachusetts, United States -... | ecosystem: Environmental > Terrestrial > Soil > Temperate forest >... | reverse complement strand
TGCGTAGTGGGTACACAAACGCATCTTTTTTGCACGAAACCGGGAATTACTGGTCTCAAGGATTTGTATAATTCCATTAGAATGGTAATTTTGACGGTTATCTGTCCTGAAACCTGTCCCCCGAAAACTTATTGCTTGTCTTACATCTTTAGTTTTGAATGGTCACAAAAGTCGTGACGCGAGGGCAATTTCTATTGCCCTCTCTCTATTTAATAAATAGCGGCAACTAAAAACCTCCACCCAGGGCGGCAGAGGTTTTATGTTTTACTTTCCCATCACTATCTTAAGCGGATTAGCTCCGTAATGTTATAAAATACTCTTTTAATTATCCATGATCAAATATGCACAGGCCGTGCATAAGCTGGTAGCCCGGCCGCGGATCGTTGGCCATGAGCGGCGGATGAACCGCGGCTCGGCGAATGCCCGGCGGATCGTTGGGCGATCAACCACGGATGTGATAGGCTTTGGGTTGCACGAACGCCCTGATCCCCTGATACGATAGCGTCATCCCCAGCCCCGAATGTTTTCTCCCGCTCCAGGGCAGACCGGCAGAAACCCGGTCACAGCAATTCCAGTATACGGTTCCCGTATCGAGCTGTTGCATCAGCTTCTCGGCCCGTTCGTAGCTTTGAGAATAGACGGCGGCCGTCAATCCATATACCGTATCCGCCATCAGTTCCACGGCCTCCGCATCGTCTTTCACCCGTTGTATGCCTACTACCGGCCCAAACGATTCTTCTTTCATCAGCTTCATCGAGTGATCGACGTCCACCAGCACGGCAGGCTCCATGAAATATCCTTTGCGGTCAATGGCCTTGCCGCCGGACAACAATCGCGCACCCTTATGCAAGGCGTCTTCGATTTGCGTCAATAAGAACTCCCGTTGTCCCGGTCGGCTCAGCGGACCGATCTCCGTTGCCGCATCGGTGGGGTCTCCTACGACCAGCTTGCGGGCCTGTTCGGCATATGCTTCGACAAAGGCATCGTAGATGCCGTCTTGTACATAGATGCGTTCCACCGCACAACAGCTTTGCCCGTTGTTATAGACCACGCCCTCCAATGCTGCCGCGGCGACTTTTCCGACATCGGCCACATCGTCCATGACATATAAAGGATCTTTACCTCCCAATTCCAACTGTACCGGCACCAGTTTCGAGGCGACCTTCTCTGCAATTAGTCGACCCGTCCGATAGCTGCCGGTAAAAAAGTAGCCGTTTAACGGCAGTTGCAACAGCCATTCGCCGGCCGCGCCCCGACCGGCGACCAGTTGGAATACGGTTGATGGTACGCCAGCCTTATGCAATAACCGTTGTATATGCAGCCCCGTGAGCGTAGCATATTCGGAGGGCTTATATAAAACCGCATTCCCGCCCAGCAACGCAGGCACAAAGACATTTATCCCTACTAAGTAGGGATAGTTCCAGGCAGAAATATTCGCAATGACCCCCAGCGGTTCATAGACGATCTTTTCTCTCGTAGCTCCTTCCGTCACGACCCATTCTTCCGCCAGCCACTTCGCGGCATGATCGATCAACCACCGTATCCTGCCACGCGCTCCATTGAGCTCATTCAACGACTGTTGCAATGGCTTGCCAGATTCCGCCGTCAAGGTCTCCGCCAACGTCGCTTTCTCTTCTTCCAGGAGCCCATAAAATCGTTCGATACAGGCGATGCGCCCATCTACACCCAATGTGGCCCAGCCAGGCTGTCCCGACCGTGCGGCGGCATATTTTTCTTTCACCGTAGCCTCTGTGTCTTCCGTGATCCGATCGATGACCTCTTCCGTAGCCGGATTAATGATTTCCATGGTTGTGCTTTATCTCTTTTATGAATCGATCGCGCAATGCCCCATAAAAAGCGGCATCCGCAAATCCATTGGTATACATCCGTTCCGGATGCCACTGTACGGCCAGCAAAAATGACCGCTGCGCCGTATCGGCCCACTCGATGCCTTCAATAGTCCCATCTACCGCCCGACAGCTCACCACCAATCCCTCTGCCAGTTTATCGATGCATTGATGATGTGCGCTGTTGACCAGGCCGTTGGGCGCTCCGCCCGAAGCAGCGATGATCGAACCCAGCAGACTATCCGGCACGACTTGTACTTCGTGCTGTTTATCGATACCGCCTGCTCCTTCGTGTAGTACATCGCCCTTTTCGCCCAGATCCTGGACGAGCGTCCCGCCCAACACAACATTGATGAGCTGCAGACCCCGGCAGACTCCGAACACGGGTATCTTTCGTTCCAGCGCCCGCTCCAATGCGGCCATTTCAAAAAGATCACGAGCCCGTTCCCATCCATTTGGCGCATGAGCATAGTCGTTACCTCCTGAATAAAACTCCGGCGCGATATCTATGCCGCCAGACAAGACCAACGCGTCAAGATCGGTGAGTTCGTCGTCACCATTCCCGTCTCCTGCTCCGATCCGTATGACCTCGATGGCGCCGTCGCCCGACTGAAGCCAGCGGACGTAGTTGTCGTGTTTTTTGTCGGAACCGGTATAGGTTAATCCAATCCTCATAGTATAATGTCTGACCATCGGTCGTGACGGCTCCGCCGTCACAGGGCCTCCAGATACAAATTTTTAAAATCTTCCCGACTCACCGGTTTCGGATTATTGGGATGCGCAAAATCGGCGATGGCCAGATCGGCCAGTGTCTCGATATGCTCGGGCTTTACCCCGGCATCACGCAACCTCACCGGCAGCCGAAGCTCTTCATTCAATGCAAATAGCCGCTGCACCACGGCTTCGCCATTTTCCACGGGAAGTTCCATCGCCCGCGCGATCCGCCGGAACTTGTCCTCGAAACCCGAGATATTGAATCGCATCCCGTAGGGTAGATTTACCGCATTTGCCAACCCGTGATGTGTGTCCAGCAGCGAAGACATCGGATGCGCCAGTGAATGCACCACACCCAATCCTTTTTGAAAGGCAACCGCGCCCATGAGCGACGCGATCATCATCTTGCTCCGCGATTCCAGATCGGGCTTCAGCACCGCCCGGCTAATGGACCCATTGATGAGCTCCACTCCCTGCAATGCAATCCCTTCTGCCATCGGATGCCACATTTTAGCAATGTAGGCCTCCAGGTTGTGCGTGAGCGCGTCCATCCCCGTCGCCGCGGTGACGAATGGCGGCAATTCCATGGTAAGCAGCGGATCGGCGAAAACGATCTTCGCCAGCAATTTTGGTGAGAATAGTATCCGCTTCCTGTGCGTATCGTCTTCAGAAATAATGGCGCTTCTTCCCACCTCGCTGCCCGTACCGCTGGTCGTGGGCACCGTGATAAAATACGGTACGTCTTCAGTAACATGGACATCACCTCCGATGAGATCATCGTAATCGAACAGATCACGCCGATGATGGATACGCAAGGCGATAGCCCTGGCGACATCCATGGCCGCGCCACCGCCGATACCCACGATACTGTCCCGGTCCGTACCGGTAAAGACATCCCCCCCTTTGAGAACATCCGATTTAACGGGGTTCTTATGGATGTCAGAAAATACTTCGACGGATAACCCTTTGGCGCGTAACGAAGCTACAATGTCTTTGAAAAAGTCAAGCTGCGCCACCATCGGGTCCGTTACCAACAAAGGTTTCTTCATCCCTACTGTCACCAGGTGGTCCGGCAGTTCCTTGATGGCGCCGGCACCAAACCGGATCACCGTGGGGAAATTAAATTGCCGGACGAAGTCGAAATCTATTTGCATTCGATTAGTTTTTTGATTGGGTACAAAAATTAAATACCTTTTCCAGGTCGGCCTGTTGGTTAAAATTGATCTTATTCTCCTTGATATATTGTTCAACGGTTTTCTTATCTCCGTTATAGAGTCTTATAAAAGCATTCTTTCCCGCAGTCACCATCTCGCCGGTTTTAAGAATAAGCAAATAAGTCGTTGTTCTGACCACATAGGTATCCTGAGCCGAGACCAGGGGTATCGATCCCTGCCGGCTATTGACGTCGGTGATCATCTGGACCTGGCTGCTTTGGTCCGACTTATCCATCGCACCTTTTTGCACAAACTGAAACGAGGCTGTGCGGTTAATGGCCAGACTGGCGGCATCGGACACCGCGATGATCTGAAAATACCCTTTCTGGTTATCATAAGTAAACGCGCAACTGTCCATCCGGATGGAATCGATCAGTTCGCCATTGGTGATTTGTAACGTATCTCCTTTTGTATTGATATACTGCATGACACACAACAGCATATTGAAATCCATTTTATAGGTAAACGATCTCCCATCCCGAAATTTCACCTTCGCTTCCTTATAGGAAGGAAAGAGATAGCTATAGTGATTCGAAATGCTGTCACCCGCAGAGATCACAGTCTTTTCAGACACCTGCGAATGGGCAGCAAGACCAGGCAGAACAAGCGCACCCAAATAAATGTATTTTCTCATATCAAATAATTTCAAAATATCGTTTCCATTCCCAATCCGTAACGGCCGCGGCGAACTGGCGCCATTCCCATTCCCGCGTCCGGACAAAATGATCTACGAATGCTTCTCCAAAGAGTTCTTTTGCCAGCGGGCTATGCCGCATGTTTTGGGTGGCTTCCCAGAGATTCCGTGGCAGGGTCCCGTGACTCTTGTCCGCATACCCATTCCCCCGTGTCGCCGGCGTGGTAAGCATCAGCCCCTGTTGTACGCCATACAGCCCTGCCGCGAGACAAGCCGCCATCGCCAGATAAGGATTCGAATCGGAACCCACCACCCGCGTTTCGAGCCGGGTCGACGTCGCACTGCCTGGCAACGCCCGCAAAGCTACGGTGCGGTTATCGATTCCCCACGTAAGCGTTGTCGGCGCCCAGGCCCCTTCTACAAGACGTTTATAACTGTTGATCGTTGGCGCCACCATGGGCAGGATATGCGGCAGACAATATAGTTGCCCGGCGATATAGCTTTCCATGATCCCGCTGATCCCCGTGGGCGATGCTGCATCATAGAACAGATTCCGGTTGGTGTCCGCCGCCCAGAGGCTCTGGTGTACGTGTCCGCTGCAGCCCGGAAGATCGGGACTGATCTTGGCCATAAAGGTCGGCAGGACGCCATGGCGGTGAGCAATCTCTTTGACGCCCGCCTTGAAAAGCACGGCCCTGTCCGCGGCCTCCAACACATCGGCATACAGGATCGCGGCCTCATACACCCCGGGCCCCGTCTCCGTATGCAGTCCCTCGAGCGGCACGCCATATTGTTTCAGTCCGTCAAAAAGCGCGTGAAAATAGGTGCTTCCCTGGGAAGCCCTTAGAATGGAATATCCAAACATTCCCTGCGTCATCGGCTTAAGCGCCGGGAACGACAGCTCTTCACCCGCCGCAGGCGCGATAAAGTTGAACCACTCGAATTCCTGGGAGAACGCCGCCTTATATCCCGCCGCGGCCGCCCGGTTGATGATCTGTTTCAACAGTCCGCGGGGGCAGACGCGCAAAGGATCTGCCCCTTTTTCCCTGAAATCGGCCAGAAAAAAGGGCATATTCCCCTCCCAGGGCACCCGCCGGAACGTCGCCGCATCGACAACCGCCATCGCATCGGGGTACCCCGTGTGCCAGCCGGTGAACGTCCCGTTGTCATAGGCACGGTCCTCTGCATCCCAGCCGAAGACCACATCACAAAAGCCAAACCCTTTCTCCGCTATGGATACGAATTTGTCGAAAGCGATGACCTTGCCCCGCAATATCCCGTCGACATCGACGATCGCGAGCTTTACCTTCTCGGTGTGCTCCGCAGCCAATTGCTGTAAGAGCTCAGGAAGCGATAGACTATTTGGCATAGGACGTAGATTTTTTGAATATTCGAAACGCAATATAACTTACCAATAAAATTGAAAAATAGATCAGCGATAATTTAACATACAGCGTCACTGCCGCCACCAGGCACACCACCGCGATCACCAGCGCCACCACGGGAAATACCGGGTACCATGGAACCTTGAAGGGGCGCTCCAGCTCCGGTTCCTTCCGCCGTAAGGCCAGGATCGACGCCATCGAGATAATATAGAGGGTCAGGGCCCCGAACACGGAGATCGTAATGATATCGTCCGTTTTTCCGGTGAGCAAAGCGATGATTCCCACGCTCATATTCGCCAGCAACGCGCCTGCGGGCGTCCCCCGGCCTTTTAACGTCCGTCCCAGCGACGCCGGCAGATAGCCCACGCGGCCGAATTCCAGCGTGGCCCGTCCGGCGGCCAGGATAAGCCCGTGGAACGAGGCGACCAGCCCCATGAGCCCGATGGTGATCAACAGATGGTAGGTCCATCCTCCCGTACCCGTTATCTTAGACAACGCCAGTGGCAAAGGCTTATCCGATGCGGCCGCTCCCGGAAAGGGGTAGACGACGGCTTCCCAACCCGCCACACCGACGCTTCCCAGGAACACCAACACGCAAAGCAGGATCAGGGTCGCCAGGGCCGTACCAAAACCGAGCAGGATATTCCGCTGGGGCCGCACCGCCTCTTCCGCTACATTCGCCACGCCTTCCAGGCCCAAAAAGAACCATATTGCAAATGGGATCGCCGCCCAAACGCCCTTCCAACCGAATGGAAATGCGTTGTGCTCGACGTTTGGCCACGAGAAATGCGGCAGTGTAACCCCCGAAAAGACGAGCAGCTCCAGCACCGCCAGGATCGTGATGACCAGCTCGAAACCCGCTGCCGCCCGCACACCATAGATATTGAGGCCTGTAAAGATCACATAGGCGGCGATGGCGATGGCCGTCACCGGCACCCCGGGAAAGAAAATATTGAAATAGGCCCCGATGGCCGCTGCGATGGCGGGCGGGGCAAAGATAAATTCGATGAGCTGGGCCACCCCTGCCACGAATCCAATGTCCCGGTTCAGCCCCCGGGTCGCATAGTCGAAGACGCCGCCGGCGCGGGGAATGGCGCAGGCTAATTCGGTGTAGGAAAAGGTAAACGTGATATAAAGCAGGATCGACCCGGCAGTGGCGATGGCCAGTCCGGCCGTACCGCCGGCCGCCAATCCCAGGTTCCAGCCGAAATACATTCCGGAAATAACATATCCCACACCCAGGCCCCATAACATCCAGGGACCCAAGGTGCGGGATAGTGCAGTATTTTGGTTCATCCTTAAAGATAAGGATTTGGACCCATAGGTCCGGGGCCGCGGCCCCGGACCTCAAGCTCGTAGGATCACCGGCTAAAGAGCCACATAAATTCGTTCGACCCCTGCGTCGTGTTGATCTGTATCGCTCCCCCGTTGACGATCGTCAACGGCAGCGCAAAATTATGCGTGGCGGGGAAGTTGGCCAGGTTGAGCGTCACGGGTATCCTTCCCACCCGATAACCGGCCGGTATCGTGATCACCGTATCCGTGAGGGTAAAAAGATTGGTCGGCAACATGGTATAGGTGATCGTATCCGTCGCATTGAAGGCGCTGATCTGGGTCGTATCGATCCGGATGGTGATATTCACGGGATAGCTGAGCACCTGCGGACTGGCGATCAACAGCGCGATCGCCGTATCGATAGTGGCGCTGCCCGCCGTGTCCCCGGCATAGGCGAAAGGCCCATACCAACCATTCACGGGGCTCAACCCGAACTGGATCAGCGGCGTCGTATTACTGACATCCATAAAAGGCTTATCCTTCAAACAGCCGCTCAAAAGCACGAGGCAAACTATACTTATACTGGAAAGAAATAATAGCTTACGTTTCATCTGAAATAGTTTATAGGTATAAATTTTCCCGCGATCATTGCGCCCAGAATATAGGCGTGAACAGATCGGATGCGGTTTGATTCTGGGCGTCCACATTCGCCGGATTTTGCGTATACTCGGACTCTGGATACAACAAGCGTTGCGGCATCGGTTGGCCGGGCGCCGCCCTGGACACCACGGCGATAAAGGGAAAGCCGGTTCTCCGGTAATCGCTATATGCTTCCAGTCCATCCAACTCGCATTCGGCTATCCATTTCTGGTAAAGGATCGTCTGCAGCTTATTCGCGGAAATCGAGAAGTTTACCATGCCATTGGAAGAACCCGCTAAAAAGGCATCGGCCGCCGCCGTGGCATTCGGCACCGTAAGATAACGGAACGATTCTTCTACACCTTGTTGATACAAAGCTCCCGCGTTACCAGTCATCAATCCCCGCTGCACTGCCTCCGCCTGCATAAAGAAACTCTGAGCCGCGGAAAAAAGAAGCGCAGGCGCCGATGCACTCTGCAGGATGCCGGGACCAAAGTTGCTCGTTGGCGTGCTGGAGTTCCCGGTCTCACCGAAATAATTGCCAAAATAGTTGTTCGCGGTGGTGATCGAGTAGAAATAACCGATGCGCGGATCGTTGATACTATCCAAAAAAGCGATCATCAGCTGTCCTGAACAAAATGCGTCGTAATTCTGGACGGCTACCCCCGCCGGCGTATAGCCGTACTGGGCCCAAAAAGGGTTCTGTTGCTGCACAGCATTGGCATACCCCGGGTTCACCAACGCATCCTGGCCCGCGCCCAGAAAACCGCCAACCTGCTGTTGAAGCGCGGCAATCTGTGTGGTTACAGAACTCACGTTGCCATTCGGTATCTGCCGCAAAAGCACCCGCAGCTTGATCGTATTGGCAAAGGCGGTCCAAAGAGGCTTGCTTCCCTTGAACATGATATCGGACGCATCGTCGGTCGTCGACTGCGAAGCCTGGATCTCCGTGACTGCCGTATCGAGCTGGGCAGCAAGGTCCTGGTAAATCGTGCTGGCCGAATCATATTTTGGCTCCAGGTATAGGGCGGGCTGGTCGGCCTGCGAATAGGGGACATTCCCGAACTGATCCACAAGGTCCTGGAAGGCCATCGCCCTCAACGCCCGCGCGGCGCCCGGCAAAATAGAATTCTTTACACTGTGCGCCATCACAAAATTCATATCATATATCGTCTGATACAACGATTGCCAGTTGCCGTCGCCAAAACTATTGAGGTAACTGAACGACTCCATCTCCGCCTGCGAACCCGATGCGGAAAAACTATTGCTCCGCGCCCAATAACCCATATACTGTGAAGCGAAATCATAATTATCCGAACCGGTAGCTATATTGGCTCCCAATTTGTTTTTGACCATCGACGTCAGGATCTGCGGAAAAACAGTGCTGCCGGTAAGCAGGTTGACGCCCTCGCCGTTCGGATCAACCTGATTGGTATTGAGTTTTTTTGTACAGCTCCCCGCGGCAAGCAGCAAACCAAAACTTAGAATACAGAAAAAACTATATCGAGACTGCATATAGAAATAATTTTTGTTTAAAAGATAGTGGCCCGAACACTCGCGGTCAGGATCCTTGTGGGCGGAGTCTGGAACTCCGTGGTATATCCCACTGCATTGCCGATTGCATTGGTGCTGAACTCCGGATCGGCCATATTGTTGGTCTTAGGCCGTAACATGAACAGATTCCTGCCGATCAGGCTTAGATCGAGGCGTTTGATCACGTTCTGGCTACCCAGCAATTTCCTCGGGAAGGCATAGTTAAGCGCCAGCTCCCTTAATTTCCAGAAATCCGCACTCACGGCATAGGGCCTGCCGATCTGGCTGTAGACGTTGGCCCAGTACCAATAACCGGCCGGCGTCCCCGGCTCGGGCACGATCGACACGCTGGTATTAGGCACGTAACCATTCGAGGTCTGGATCACCGAATTCGGAACGATAAAAGTCTGCCGGTTGGCGGCATCACCAGAATAGATGCCGGCAAAATCCATCGCGGCCGTCTCCTCGTTCAGGATCTTCGCGCCTCCCCGGTAGTCGAGAACCGCACGCAGGCTCCAGTTCTTATAGGTAAAGGACGGGGACAGCCCCAAAAAGTATTTGTAATTGGTATTGCCCACATCCACCGGGTTGGGATTCGACAGCGGCAAACCCGTCGTAGCACTCACGACGATATGCCCCTGGGGATCACGCTGAAAGTCTGTAACCAGCATCTGCGGGTACCCCTTCCCGGCAACGGCATAGATGCCCCCCAGGTTCTGCGTACCGAAATTCATCTGGTCCAACAACTGTTGTCCACCGGCGATCTCGACGACCCTGGAATCCTGATAGCTGAAATTGCCCGAAAGATCGAAATGGAAATTTCCCGCCTTGATCACCGGATTCAACGACAGATCGACCTCTATCCCACTGTTGGCTATTTTGCCGGCATTGGTCAGATACGACTTGATCCCTGCGGCGGTCGAAGGCTGGACGGCGATCGTCTGGTTAGTGGACTGCTGATCATAATAGTTGACCTCCAGGTTAACCCTGTTCCGGAAAAGGCCCAGTTGAACGCCATATTCCTCGGCAGCCGTTTTCTCCGGTTTCAGGTTGTTTTGCACCAGTAAACTGGGCTGGCTGTAGCCATACAGATTGCCAAAGGGATAACCACTTCCCAAACCCGCTATCGGATAGATCACATAGGCCCCATAGGTCGGCAGCAATGTCGTATATCCTCCGGCGTTAGTCCCTCCGGCGACATTGCCCATAACGCCCAGCGTCATGGGTTGGTCGATACTCACATTACCCGTTCCCGCATAACCGGCGCGGACTTTCAAAAAGCTGACGACATCCCCGTTGCGCAGCGCACTGATCTTATCGCTCAACACCGCGGACATATCCACACTGGGATAGTTGAAACTACGCGACCCCGGCGCCAGGATGGAGGTCCAGTCGTTCCGGAATGAGCCATGCAGAAAAACCCAGTTGTCATAGCCTATCGTCAGATCGCCATAGGCACTCTGGTCGAACCGTTTAAAATTGAATGTCGCATAAGCGTCGCCTGTCGCATCCGTGACTTTCGTCGAAAAAGACGGGATTACGTTTGCACCGATGATCCCCTCACCCGAATTGACCTGGTTGGACCACCAGTAACCATAGCTTTTTTGTTCCCGGTAATTGACCCCTCCAACCAGGTTGAACTTGAAATCACCGTATTTTTTTGTTGCCGTCAGGAAAACATCACTATTGAAATCGCTGAAATGTTCCTTTACATCCTCCTGCTGCAGACCCACGTCACCCGGTACCTGGGCCAGGTTGCTGCCGCCAAATGGACCGGCGCCCACCGTCATCCACGAGGGGAAATTGATGCTGTCGATATAACTCGGCGCATTGGCGGAGGTCCGGCTGTATCCCCCACGCGCTGTGGCCGTTAGCCAGGAGGTGAACTTATAGTTCAGCTGCAGATTGCTGATCAGCTGATTTGTACTGTTCTTGCTCCGTGAATCAAATATCTGCACCCAGGGATTGGGATAATAGGCATTGATGAAACCCTGGTTGTTCTGGAAAAGGTTGATGTTCTTGAAATTCTTTAGATCGATATTGGCCTGCTGGTTGATGACGTTCCAATAGACCGGTCGGTTCTGCCAGTAACTGTTGCCGGCAATATCGGTGGACACATTGTAATAGCTGACGCCGCCGCTTGCCGTAAATCTGCCGAAATTAACATTGCCATTGATCCGTCCGCCATCTCTTTTATAGGTGTCGTAGGGCGTCGTTCCCTGTTTATTGGTGTGATCGCCACTGACATACAAGCCGCCCCAACTGTTGGCCATAGAGGCGGACAGCTCGTTTTGATCGGCCACCCCCGTTTGGAAAAAATCCTTTCGGCCGTTCTTCGCGGCCCTGTTGGGCCCGTAGACCACCTGTTGATTGGCCGTCTCACCGATAGGTAAACTGTCCGGATGAAAATCCAGACTGTTAAATGCCGCTCCATAGGCTTCATTCTCAAACGGTACGATATTAGGTTGCCCGCTAAACGGGTTTTGATAATACACCGATGAGCCGCCCGGGTAGGGATAAGTTCCCTGACCCTCACCACCATACCCGCCGTATTCATTCTGGACAGACGGGAAATAACTAATGCGTTCCAGGCTTACCTTGTTCTCGTATGTGAGCCCAAATTTCCCCCGTCCCTTTTTCGTGGTGATGGCCATCACTCCATTGGACGCCGCCATCCCATACAATGCCGCTGCATTGGACCCCTTGAGGATCGTAATATCATCGATGTCATTTGGGTTGAGGTTCGCCAGGTATTGCTGGTCCACCGGTACCCCGTCGACAACGATGAGTGCGGAGTTGTTCCCGCTGATACTCCGGTTCCCGCGGAAGGTCACCTTTACCTGTGGGTTTACCCCATTGTCCGCCAATCGGATATCTACGCCGGATACCTTTGCGGCCAAACCGGTCGCCGGATTGATTACCGCGGCCTGGTTGAGCTCCGCCGTCTTGATCTGCGTCGTCGCATATCCCAGTTCCCTGGCCTGACGCTTGATCCCCAATGCCGTTGTCACCGTCACTTCGCTCAGATTCTGAGCCGCGTAACCAATCCGCACATCGAGATTGCTGGTCGCCGCATCGACCCGCATTTCCCGCGGGATCATCCCGGAAGAACTGATGATCAATACCTGTCCATTCTCCGCTTTGATGGTAAATTTGCCTTCGTTATCTGCAACGGAAGCGGTCTTCGATCCTTTAATACGTACCGTGGCGCCCGGAACGGCCGAGCCCGAACTGTCGGCAACCCTACCGGTGATCACCCGGGTTTGTGCCTGCGATAAGGTGGTACACCCCAGCCAGACGAATAGCGCCGGCAGAAGCCTTCTCAACAGCAGTAGTTTCCTCATTGTTGTTTGATTTAGTTACATAAATGTGTGACTCCCGACTTGTCGCAAAGCCGGAAAAAAAAAGCATCCTCAATTGTCCAAGAGACAAAAAAATTAACAGAAATATTGCACCGCAAAATTGGAGATTACCCTAACCGGGAAAAACAACACCTGAAGCAGGAAATAAAAGGACCAAAAAAACTAAATGCAACGCCTATCCTAAAATGCAAGGACCTCCGGCGCTATATGCAATTCATATTCAAGCAAAACCGTTTAACATTTTGTGACAGGATCATGAAAAATCGGGGCGTGATTGTTAAGAAAAACACTGCAGCCATCCCGCTCCGTACAAGTTGGAACAAGCCCGTATAACCCCGAACACGAGGCGAAACAAATTGGAACACGGGGGGAAAATCAGATGGTGTAGTGTAAAAAAAAGAGCAGGTGGTAGAAACCACCTGCGGGTCACATGAGAAAACTTCTAAGGACAACTTGTATAAGATCCGGGGAAGTTGTCCGTTAGACAAAATACTGTTCCCCCGGAATAAGTTTATGTGTAAGCCCATTGCAGGGCCGGCTGGTTTGTGTAAAAAGTTGGACAGATTGGCGTCGGAAAGATAAACACATTTTGTATCGGCAACCGGGTAAACTGACCCAAACGGGAAATTTTCGTGTCCAATGGTCCTTTTAGCTGTTTAAAAGGCAACCGTACCAACCTTCGACCATTTACCGTTCCCATTTACAATTAATTAACTTTTCTATCACAGAGTAATTAAATTATTTCACGTTATCCTAGCATCTACTACTACACCTGAGGCTTTCCCAACTTTAAAAAATTAAAATTCACTGGCGCGGGCTTACCATCTGCGTCTAACTGCTATGAACAGACAACTGGTCTTAAACGACAGGATAGTCAAGCTCTTCGGCATTCCTGCCTTGGGGATTCTCATTCCTAATCTCACGGGCTTGATCAACAATCGCCTCTACACCCTTGCCGAACTGGCGGCCTCCTATCTCTATTTTGTAGTTGTCGCTTTTTTGGTCTGGGAAGGAAACGTTCGGATCATCGATTATATCCGGGCGAGCGTCCCCTGGTCCAAGCGATCGTACTACCGGATCGTGATCGCGCTCTTTTTTGCCAACATTGTCTACTCCGGGGTTCTATCCACCCTCCTGCTCCGGCTCTGGCTATTCGCCTCCCGCGAACCGCAGACAGGTAACACCCACCTGTTGAGTACTGTACTGGTCCACATCATCGCCGGGTGTTTCATCACCAACATCTACGAGATCCTTCTCTTCAACATGGAGAAAGAATACAACGACTCCAAAGTCGAACAACTCAACGTCGCCAAAGCCCAGGCCGAACTCGAGGCCCTGAAGAACCAGATAGACCCGCACTTTATCTTCAATTCGCTAAATACGCTCTCGTTCCTGATCACCCGCGACCCCCAGAGTGCCCGTCTTTACAATGACACCCTGGCCATGGTCTATCGCTATATACTGAGCAATAAGGAGCGGGACCTGGTGCTTCTGCGGGAAGAAATAGACTTTATCAGCAACTATTTCTACCTGCTCAAGATCCGCTTTGCCGAGGCCGTGAGCATGGTGATCGAGATCACCGATCTCTCCGCCGAAAACTTTCTGATCCCCCCGATCTCCCTGCAGGCCCTGGTCGAGAACGCCATCAAACACAATGAATTCAGCGAAAAAAGACCGTTGACCATCGACGTCTCCATTTCGGCCGATTATGTCATCGTACGCAATGTCATGAATCGCCGTACCAACCCGCCGCCTACTTCCAAGATAGGCCTGAGCAATCTCGACAACCGGTATAAGCTATTAACAAAAAGAAATATTCTCGTGGAAAACAATTTCGAATCGTTCACTGTAAAGTTGCCGATTGTAAGGTTCTAACCAATCGGCCAGTTTGAAATTATATAATAGTCCAGCTGCAACATTTTTTTATAACAAACGTCCTATATTTTCAATGATAACCGTCTTATATTAAACAGGTACCCGGAAACTGTATAAACGGTAGGTGAAAAAGAACTATTCATAACTAATTTTATCGAACAAAAAATAGGCACATGAAAGTCCTGATCGTGGAAGATGAACGGCCCGCCTCTGAAAATCTTGTCGAAGAGCTCCAGGCCATTGACGATAGCATCGACGTAGTGGCAGGCTGCAATAGCGTGGAGGAAACGGTGCGCTGGCTTCAAAGGAATCCGCTGCCCGATCTGATCCTTATGGATATCCAATTGTCCGATGGCCTCTCTTTTAACATCTTCAAGGCCCATGAGGTCACCTGCCCGGTGATCTTCACCACTGCCTATGATAAGTACCTGACCCAGGCCTTCGAATATAGTAGCATCGACTATTTGCTAAAACCTATTAGCCAGGATAAGTTGAAAAACGCGATCCGAAAATACAAGGCGTTACGCAACCATTTTGTGAACACCCAGGACACCTATACGAATGGCCACTCGCTTCCGGATCTTCTTGTCCAGGACCGGAAAAGGTCACGCATCCTCGTGAGAAAAGGGGTTGATTTTCAAGCCGTCCGTATAGAAGACGCCGGCTATTTTTTTACGGAGCACAAGCTCATTTTTCTGGTGGACAAAGAAAACCGGAAATACATGGCGGAGAAAAATAACCTGAGCGAGCTGGAAGAGGAGCTGGATAAAAATATATTCTACCGGGCCAATAGGAAATACATCATCAACGCGAATTATATCAAACGCTTCAAACCCCTGGAACGAAGCAAGATCAGTGTGGAGCTTACCCTGCCGGTGAGTGAGGAGATCATCATAAGCCAGGAGAATTCCGCCGGATTCAAGAAGTGGATAGCGCAGAGTTAAAAAAGGGGCCGTCTCCGGCAGCGCATGCTAGAACTGTAGAATAAATGAGCTGCCGACTCCTTCCACGGATTGTACTTGTATATTTCCCTTATGCAGCAGCATGATCTGTTTGCACAGACTCAACCCGATACCGCTTCCCGTTTTCTTGGTGCTGAAAAAAGGAATGAAAATATTGTCCATGACCTCCGGTGACATTCCCATTCCATTGTCTGAAACTTTGAGGACGGCACGTCCATTGTTTCCCGTAGATGCGGACAAAGAGATCAGCGGCTCGGGTCGTTCTTTCACCGCATCGATGGCATTGATCACGAGGTTGATCACGACCTGCTCAATGAGATTGGTATCGACCTCCAGCGCCAGATCGGTGTCGGAAAGCAGGATATCCATCTCGATATTCTTCTGAACCAGGGTGGGTTCCATCAGGGTATGCATGGTCTCGAACAGATCCCGGGCAAACACCTTTTTAAGCGTAAGCGTGGTGATCTTGTTGAGATTCCGGTAGGTTTCCGCGAATTTCAACAACCCTTCGCTCCGCTTGCGGATCGTGCCGATCCCCAACTCCAGGTCTTCCAGCGCCCCCGGCTGGCCATCGAGCAGCCGGGCCGATTCCCGCAGCCGGTTCAACATCGTCTCCGCCAAACTGGAAATAGGGGCCACTGAATTCATGATCTCATGCGTCATGACGCTGAGCAGCCGTTGCCAGGCCTTCGCTTCGGTCTCGTCCAACGCTTCGTTGACGTCCTGAAAAGCCACCAATTTGTATACCCGTCCATCTGTCTGGAAGGCCGTAGCCGCCATCAGCGCCTTATACACATTCTTATCCTTGGTTAGCGAAACGATCTTGTTCTCCCCGGGCCGGATATTCAGGATCTCCTTGTATAGATTCGCATCACGCCGTTCGAGCGAATTAATGGTCTTCAGGTAAGGAACACCGAGCATATTCTTGAACGCTTCGTTCATCCAGCCGATCTCGCCGCTTTTATGCTCATAAGAGAGAATACCGGTATTCACCAGTTCCAGGATCTTCTGCACGTATTGGAATTGCGTCTCCTTCTCCCGGCTTACCGTCTTAAACGTGGTATTGATCTCGTTGAAACCCTGCCGCAGCGATTGCAACTCCAGCGGCGCTTCTTTGACATCGAAATACCGTGAGAAATCCCGGTAATGGATGGACTCCACGAATTGCTCGACTTCCTGCTGCGCCTTGCGATGGAAATTATAAAAATCGATGAGCTGACCGGTGATAACCACCAATACGAACACGAGCACCTCATACCTGCCCTTCACCAGCAAAAACGAAGCGACCGACAAAGTAAGGAACATCAATAAAACCCGGATCAGGATCCTCTCCTGGTAACGTTTGAATAAGGGCATTGAAAAAAGTTAAATATCGTATTTGCTCAGCCGGCGGTACAATGCCGTGCGGGTCAGACCCAGTTCCTTCGCCGCTTTGCTGATATTTCCATTATGTTTTTCGATCACTTTCAATATCGCATTTTTCTCGATGGTGCTCAGCTTGAGATCGAAATCCTGCGGCTCGTCGCTTTTGGGCAATGCGCTTTCGATGGGTGAAAAGATCAGGTCTTTGGTCTGCAGTACATCTCCTTCGGCCATGATCACCGCCCGCTCGATCGTGTACTGAAGTTCCCGCACGTTGCCCGGATAATGATACGATTTTAGCTTTTCGATGGCCTTGCTATCGAAATCGTGCAGCGGCTTCATATACTTGTTCGTGTAGATCTTGTCGAAATGTTTTGCCAGCAACACGATATCTTCCTCCCGTTTCCTCAGCGGCGGCACCGTGATCTCTACCGTATTGATCCGGTAGATAAGGTCCTTGCGGAATTTGACCTCGTTGGCCAGTTCCGTCAACGGCACATTGGTGGCGCAGATCAGCCGGATGTCGATAGGGGTGCTTTGATTCGCCCCTAGCCGTGTGACCTGTCTGTTTTGCAGTACCGTCAGGAGCTTTGCCTGCTGATGCAATGAAATATTTCCGATCTCATCCAGGAAAAGCGTCCCGCCGTTGGCCCCCTCGAACCGCCCGACCCGGTCCTCCCGCGCGTCGGTAAAGGCCCCTTTCTTGTGCCCGAACAGCTCGCTCTCGAACAATGTTTCCGTTAAGGCGCCGACATCCACCTTGATATACGGTTTCTCCGCCCGCAGTGAATGCTGATGGATGGCTTTGGCGATAAGGTCTTTGCCGGTCCCGTTCTCCCCCAGGATCAGGATATTCGCATCGGTGGGGGCGATCTTCTGGAGCTTGAAAAAGATATCCCGCATGACCTCCGACTCTCCCAGCAGTTCCGTGCCGATCACCGAATCGGTGGGCAACTCGGCGCCCCCCTTTTTCGAGTCGTTTTTCTTCAATGCTTCTTTGATCGTAGCGATCAGGCGTTCGTTATGCCAGGGTTTGACGACAAAATCCGCCGCCCCCTCTTTTAATGAGCGCACCGCCAGATCGATGTCCCCATATGCCGTGATCATGATCACCGCGGCCGAAGACCCGAATTCCTTGACTTTCCGTAGCCAGAACAACCCCTCGTTTCCCGTATTGATGCTACTGTTGAAATTCATATCGAGCAGGATCAGGTCAAAAGAGCGCTTTTGCAGGATCGACCGCATATTCTCCGGATTCTTCTCCGTCACCACATCTGCCGCTTCCGTCTTTAATAACAGCCTGACCGCCGTCAGGACATCAGGATCATCGTCAATCGCCAGTATATTGGCATTTTTTAGGTTCATAGAAAAAAATATTCTTTAGATGCAACATTTGGTAACTATAAGCATACCTTAAATATAAATGTATGGCAATTAATTTTTTATACAATAAGCGTCCAAAAGCACACTGTATCAAAACCGAACACTTTTTGTATCAAAAATGAACTATAAACGCTGGCTTTCGAAGGTAAGGAACTGTAAATCACGGGCATTGTATTCTGGCATGTGTTTGTTATCTCCCTGTAAAGAATTTTTAGAATTTTCTCATGTGTAGCCCTCCCGGTATCTTTATACTGGGTGGTTTTTTAAAAAACAAGGACAACAAACAAATTTAAATTCTTTATGGTAGACATAGCCCGACCGAAAAAAAAGTGGTCAACCAAACGCCTGATGACGATAGGCGGTATCGCAGCCCTGGTTCTTTTGATTGCAGCAAGCTTTTATTTTACCTCTGGAAAATCCAGACTCAATGTTGATTTAGAAAGAATTACAGTAAGTGAAGTGATAAAAGCCCCTTTCCAGGAATCCATCCCGCAAAACGGGACCATCATGCCGTTGAACACTATCTATCTCGTGACCACGGATGGTGGCCGCGTGGAAAAACGATTTGTAGAAGATGGCGCCATCCTTAAAGCTGGTGACCCCATCCTTAAGCTGGCGAACACCGATCTGGAGCTTTCGCTGTCCAGCCAGACGACCTCGGTTTCGACAATGCTTGCGAATATGCAATTTGCAAGTGTAACCGCGGACCAGAACACGGTCAACAAACTTACCAACCTGGCGGACGTGCAAAGCCTGTATATCGAAGCCAAACGCGTCTACGAACTGGATGTCAAGCTGTATGCCCAAAAGGCCATTGGCTCTCAGGAATATCAGCAAGCGGTGAACAACTATAACTATTACAAGGAGAAGTTTCGCCTTACGGAGGTGATCCTTCACCAGGATACCATCTCCCGCGATGCGGAGCACAAGCAGGATCAGCTTTCCCTGGACCGTGCCAAACAGACGCTGGATATCCTGCAAAAGAAGGTCGAAGGCCTGATCATCCGCGCCCCGGTCGATGGTCAGTTGACCGCCCTGGATGCAGAGGTCGGCCAGTCGAAAACCCCCGGCTATGCGCTCGGTCAGCTGGACGTGCTGGACGGCTTCAAGGTCCGCTTGTCCGACGTGGACGACCACTATGTCAACCGCGTCTTCACGGGGCAAACCGGAACCTTTAGCTTTAACGATACGACCTATACGCTTAGAATTGCAAAGGTGTTTACGCAGATCACCAATGGCCGTTTCCAGGTAGATATGAACTTCGTCGGGAAAGTCCCCAAGGGCATCCGTAAAGGGCAAACCGTACAGATCACCCTGGCCCTTAGCGACGAAACCACTGCCATCCTCGTACCCAAAGGCGGGTTCTTTCAGCAAACCGGGGGCAACTGGATCTTCAAGGTGAGCGAAGACGGCAAAACCGCTTACCGTCAGGATATCCAGCTCAACCGTGCAAGCCCTGATTACTATGAGGTGATCTCCGGGCTCAAACCGGGTGATCATGTGATCACGTCGAGCTATGAGAATTATGGAAATATGCAGGAACTGGTTCTAAAGAAATAGCTTATATTGTAACAACCGGCGCCCGCGTGGCGTCTATAAAAGAAAAAAACCGGACGCCCCGGGGCGTCCCCAAAACAAACACGATGGCACTTGGTCTAAAAATTCTGTTCACAGGCGTCTTCGTCCTCTGTCTGAGTACGCTCGCCAGTTCAAACGAACGCACCCGTTGTGGGCACAAGGGCACGGTGAAACCCGCTCCCAGGTCCGTCACAGCGGACACAGAGTCATCCACGCTTGTGATCAACAAACTCCTATACATCTAAACACTTTATATACATCATCTTAAACAGCTATTGTTATGATCAAGATCACCGATCTCCAAAAATCATATCGCACGGAAGAAGTGGAAACCATCGCGTTGAATAAACTCACTTTCGAAGTCAAAGAAGGCGAGTTCGTCTCCGTAATGGGTCCCTCCGGTTGCGGTAAATCCACCCTTCTGAATATCCTCGGTCTGCTTGACGATCCCGATGGCGGTAGCTTTATCTTCAACGGCATCGAAGTCGCCCATTTCAACGAACGCAAACGCGCCGATCTGCGCAAACGCAACATCGGCTTCGTCTTCCAAAGCTTTAACCTCATCGACGAGCTCACCGTCTTCGAAAACGTTGAACTCCCGCTCATATATCTCGGTGTAAAAGGTCCTGAAAGAAAACAACGCGTCGAAGCCGTGCTGGACAAGATGCAGATCATGCACCGGCGCAATCACTACCCGCAACAGCTTTCCGGCGGTCAGCAACAGCGTGTAGCCGTAGCCCGCGCCGTGGTAAACAACCCCAAACTCATCCTGGCGGATGAACCAACAGGTAACCTGGACTCCTCTAACGGTAACGAGGTAATGACCCTGCTCACGGATCTCAACGAACAGGGAACGACCATCGTAATGGTTACCCACTCCGAACATGACTCCCGCTATAGCCATCGAATCATCCGCATGCTGGACGGCCAGGCCGTAACGGAAAATATACTTGTATAATGAGTGCCGCCGGCCCATACCCGCCGGCGGCCTAACAAGGTTCCAAATGCCATCCAACGACTATTTGTAATTGGCCCTCTAAAGGGCCGTAATGCCCTTTCTATGTTCAAAAATTATCTGAAGATCGCGTTCCGCAACCTCTCGAAATACAAGTTCATTTCCTTTATCAACCTCTTCGGACTCTGCGCCGGTCTGACCTGCTGTTTACTCATCCTGACCTATATCCTCCATGAGACCAGCTACGACCGGTATAACGCCAAAGCGGGTCGCATCTGGCGCGTCACCCGGAGCTTCAATAACAAGGAAGGCATTGTCTCCCTCCACCTGGGCGCCGTCGCCCCACCATTTGCCCCGCTCATAAAGAACGACTTCCCCGATGTCCAGGAGATCACCCGCGTGCTGCCCAATGGCACCTCTACCTTCCATTACCAGGATAAGATCTTCACGGAAAAAGATGGATATTTCGTAGAGAACAACTTCTTCAACATCTTCGATGTCAACATAACGGAAGGGGACCAGCGCAACGCGCTCAATGACCCGAACTCGATGCTCATCACCCGGGAGATGGCCCATAAATATTTCGGCAATGCGGACCCTATCAATAAAATGGTCCGTCTCGACAACCGCCTGAGCTTCAAGATCACGGGGGTCTTCGATCCCTTACCAGACAACTCCCATTTCCGCCCCCAATACATGCTCTCCTTTAACACCCTCAGGGACTCCACCATCTACGGAGAAAAGAATCTGGAGCACAATTGGGGCAACAACGCCTTCTTCACCTACCTTCTCCTGCCGGAAAACTATCCCGCCCAATCCATGGAAGCACAATTCCCCGCCTTCGTCGACCGGCGGATGGGCGATAATTACGGAGCGGGGACCAAACCTTCCCAATTCACCAAACTGTTTCTGCAGCGACTCACGGACATCCATCTTCGTTCTCATCTCGACGAAGAGATGGAACAGAACGGCGATATCAGCCGCGTCTATGTCTTCGGCGCCATCGCCCTCTTTATCCTGCTGATCGCCTGCATCAACTATATGAACCTCTCTACCGCCCGCTCTACCCTCCGGGCCAAAGAGATCGGTATCCGAAAGGTCTCCGGCGCACAACGCCCCGAACTCATCAGCCAGTTCCTCCTGGAATCGGTAGTAGTCGCTTATCTGGCTTTCCTCCTGGCCGTAGGCCTCACGGTTCTGCTGCTGCCCTCGGTCAATAACCTGACGAGCCTGCACCTTTCCTTCCAGATCCTGCTGCAACCCATGGTGGTTTTACCCGTTTTGCTCACTCCCCTCCTGGTAGGTCTTATTTCGGGTATCTACCCCGCTTTCTTCCTTTCCACCTTCCAGCCTGTGAAGGTGCTCAAAGGTCTGTTCAAAGCCGGCAGCAGCACCGCCTCCTTCCGGAAGGTACTCGTCGTAACCCAATTTGCCATCTCTATCGTGCTTATCATCAGCACCGCCATCGTCTTTCAGCAACTGCATTACATGCAGAGTGCTTCCCTGGGTTTCGACAAAGAACATATCGTGGTGATGGGCTATGACAACGGTCTCGACAAGACCTTCAACTCTTTCCGCACTTCGCTTTTGCAAAACGGTCATATCCTTGCCGCGACCCGTTCTTCGCGTATCCCCAGTGGACGGCTCCTCGACGAACAAGGCGCTTCGACCGAAAGCGGCGATTCGCTCCGGCCGGTGAGCGCAGACATCAAATACGTAGCGGTGGACCATGATTTCCTCAAGACCTACGGCATCCCCGTCGTGGCCGGCCGTGACTACTCCCGCGCCTATGCGACCGATACTAATAATTATCTGCTGAACGCTGCCGCCACCAGGGTCCTCGGTGTGCACACTCCTCAGGAGATGGTCGGCAGGCGTTTTTCCTATGGCGGAGTGAATGGCCGGGTCATCGGCATCATGGGCGATTTCAATTTCGAATCCATGCATCAGGAGATCCTGCCGCTGATCTTTATGATACCCGGCGATAAGTATGCCGGCAACTCATATGGCAATATCTCGATCAAACTGGCGGGAAGCGATGTCGCTGGCTCTCTGGACTATCTGGAGAAGACCTGGAAACGTTACCTCCCCGAAGTGCCTTTCGAATACACCTTCCTCGACGAACATTTCGATAAACTTTATAAAACGGAACAGCAGCAAGGCTCTCTTTTCACCATCTTCTCCGGCATCGCCATCTTCATCGCCTGTCTGGGATTGTTTGGCCTCTCTGCCTTTACCATTACCCAGCGGATCAAGGAGATCGGCGTCCGCAAAGTTCTTGGCGCCAGCACCGGGAGCATCGTCCAGTTGCTTTCCGGCGACTTTTTGAAACTCGTGGCGATAGCCGCCCTCATCGCCTTTCCTGTCGCGTGGTACGCGATGCATCGCTGGTTGGGCGATTTTGCGTATCGCATCTCTATCCAATGGTGGGTGTTCCTCGTGGCGGGCACACTGGCGGCCGCCATCGCACTGGTGACGATCAGTTTTCAAGCGGTGCGAGCCGCCATCGCGAACCCCGTGAAATCATTGCGAAGTGAGTAAGCATCACCTGAGGCTTGCCTGGCGTAATCTAAACAAGAGAAAAGGCTATTCGGCCCTGAACATTCTTGGCCTTGCCATCGGCATCACCTGCTTTCTGCTGATCTTCCACTATGTGGCCTATGAACGTAGCTACGACGCCTTTCAACAGGACGCGGGCCGCATCGTGCGTGTCCGGCTCGACCGCTATCAGCAGGGCAAGCTTGCGTGGAAATCGGCT
>Ga0206822_1050_pt1 | contig 23504 bp, 24 predicted proteins | sample Alteio_BWOrgCont_83_FD_152913 | JGI IMG/M metagenome (GOLD analysis project Ga0206822, IMG submission 152913) | Enriched cells from forest soil in Barre Woods Harvard Forest LTER site, Petersham, Massachusetts, United States -... | ecosystem: Environmental > Terrestrial > Soil > Temperate forest >... | reverse complement strand
CTAAATATTGTCACGCATAAAATTGATGAGCCTCATGCTATTTTAATTCGAGCAATTCAACCTGAGGAAGGAATTGAAATCATGCTGCAAAGGCGCAAATTGAATAAAATTGAGTATCGCTTGACTTCGGGACCCGGATCTGTCTGTGCTGCTTTAGGCATAGATAGAAAACTCACTGGTGAAATCGTAGGAAAATCTGTTTGGATGGAAGATCGCGACATCATCATTCCTAAAAATCAAATTGTTACGACTCCAAGAATTGGCGTAGATTATGCCGGAAAAGATGCTGTGTTACCCTACCGTTTTCATATTAAAGACAATCCTTGGGTAACAAAATACACCAAGCTTACATCTTCTATTCCTGGTACTAATTGACAAATATCCCAAATGGTTATGTCAAAAGTCAGGTCGAGAAATTTAATGGAAACATTTACTTGTGTTGGCACTATTGATGCGTTAAATGCGGCCTTTCATTTCTTATTTCTGGTGGAGTCTTAAATTCCGTGCCTTCAAATCGTAATATAGTAAGGCCGGTATTATCAATTTGTGTACGAAAGGCATCATTGCGCGGTTCGTCTAAAAGTTCTGCTAGTAAACATTTGATTGCTAATCCATGTGAGAAAATAATAACGTTTCGTACCTCACTTCCAGGGAAGTCAGTCTCTTTTTTACAGTGCGACAAAACAATTTTTTTGATGCACACGAGCATTCTCTCAGCCACACTTCGTTGACTTTCGCCTTGCACCACATCACCTGGCACAAAATTCCAGTTATCTACATCAAATGTTTTTCTAAGTGTATCGTGTCCGTACATCGAACCCTTCCTACCCTCCCAATCTCCAGGGCTTAGTTCCGATAGATTATCATCGACTTTTAGACAAATCGGATCGCCCATGGCCTCAAAACAATGTTTGGCCGTCTGTTGGGTTCGCAATGCAGTTGAAGCGTATGCGCCGGAAAATTTTATCCCCATGTGTTTAAAATAGACACCCATTGCTTGTGCTTGTGTTATGCCTGCATCAGTTAAAGGTGTAGTAGGACAACGTCCGCTAATAATCCTATCAGTCTCGTTTAGTTTATTGGACACTGTTTCAGCATGTCGTACCAAGAAAATATTTATCGAATACATGATCTTTAATTCCTATTAACATTTTGAATAGCGAAGGAAACACCCATTGTATTTACTATCCTTAAAAAGATTGAAAAAGGCGGTAAATCGCAAGGTCTGGATTACTAATTGAGGATCTCTTATTCAGGGGATAAAAAGCCTCTCTGATTTGCGCCTGACCCTCATCTCTTTTACAGCCAAGCACCAAGGAAATTCGGCTGATCATATTTTGTGGAACAGTAAAATCATGAGCTTGCGGGACCACACGGTGTTCCCAACCCCAACGGACTTCTTCGCTGAGTAAGACTATCGATCCCGGTGATAAAGGCACACTATAAGTTATCTCAGGTTCACTTTGTTTTCTAAGTTCAAAGTCAGTTGAAGATAGAAGTGTAGTGATGGAAGTGATGTCTCCGTTGGCAGGAATGTCTGTATGCCAATCAAAACCGGGTTGTCTTGCATGGGAATAATTGTAAATGTTAAAGGTAAAACGCCAATCGAATGGCTGTAATTGCGCAGCAGTATAGAGTTTCAATTTTTTCACAACATCCAACTCTTCAATGCGAGGAATAAGGAGTTCTTGAATGAAGGCCGGTATATTATGATTGTGCATGAAGTAAGTGAGCTCATGGCCAGTGTCACCATAATCCTCAAACCTTTGCGCGTTAATTTTTCTGCCTGGCAAATCCTGTAAGTTAAGTAATTTATAGAAGCGATCTTTGTTAAGATTATGACTTTTGGATTTATATGCCGATGCTGATGTTGAGATTTCCGCAATTTTTGATTGCAATATCAATGAGTGCTTAAGCAAGTCTTGTTGTGATTTTTCATTTAAGAAATCCGGGATATATATCAAACCTGGGATATTTTTATACGCCAACCTAGTAAAATGCCTGTAGGAGCTATTTGCAGCCCGTATTGACAAGTGAGAAAAATTCACTAATGGTTTTGATAATGAGAATATGTGATTCATTTTATTACTTTATTTTCTCCTTAGATAATAGGTTGTTTTAATGATAAATATTACAATAAGGTGAGCTAAAGTGGAAATTAATAAATCTGATGAAGCTCATAAGAAAATGTAATGCCATTCTACTCAGGGACAAATAATGCATTGTCCCTGGTTCAAACGATTCCTAAAGTAGTTAATTAAACAGGAATTATTGCACTGCAGTTTGAATATCAAGTCTATATTTCCTAGGATTTGTAATAATAACGTGTCCCCACATAGTACCAATAGGCTCTTTGTATTGAATCTTACGTATAACCTTGTCAAAATTGACAATTCTAGCTTTACGCTTTTCATTTCCCTTCTCTAAAGCCCGAGCACCGTGTAATGCAGTTTGCAATTTCATCATAGGAATATGGACAAGCAAAAAATCAGCAATAATATTTTCAGGCTGCATAATTGAGGGAATCTGTTTAGATTCTTCCCATACTAGATTCTCAGGTGTCAACCTCAAAGTATATAACCAACCATTAAAATCGTTAAAAGCCACAGCTTCAAGCATGTATGGGCTTATTGTTAAAGATACATAAAAGTTAAACTTTTTCCCTTTTGCTTTTGCAGAAATTTTTTGCAAATATGTACCATTGCCATCTAATGGCCAAATGTCCTTTGTATCTAATTTAACATAAGGGTTTACAGAGACGATTACCTGTGAAGGTAAAATGCTTGAATAACACTGAGGCATTTGCCCATTTATATTTCCAAAAATAACTATGAGAATAAATATTAATGCTAATCTGTACATTTGTTAAATCCTAAAAAAATTGTTGTAATAAGAAAATTAAGAGAAATTTCTATAAAGGCCGTCAAATTGCGCTGGACATTTTACACCTATAAAACCTTTAAAATGATTACATTTTTAATATTAATAAAAAAAATGATATCGCATGTTAGTATAGTTAGCAATGAAAAAAAGATATGAAAAAAATAAGTTTCTTGGGAAGGATTGAGGACGGGAGATCGAGTTTTTTAAGGAATATAAGGACTTAAGCGACCTTTGGGACCATAGGGACAGGGACAATACCTTTTAATTGATAAAATCAAAAAAAAGAATTAAAATAAAATTTAGAAGAAAAACTTGTAAAATAAATGAATAAAATAATACCACACTCCTATTTTCAAAATGAAGATACTATAGAGCTAAGTCAATATCTTTTAGGAAAATTTTTAGTTTCCCGAATTGAGGAGCAAATTACCTCAGGAATGATCGTAGAAACCGAAGCTTATCTTGGAGCTAAGGACCGGGCTAGTCATGGCTATGGTAGAAGGCGCACCAAACGCACTGAAGTTCTGTATCTGCCCGGAGGCCACTGGTATGTCTATTTATGTTATGGACTTCATTCCCTCCTAAATATTGTCACGCATAAAATTGATGAGCCTCATGCTATTTTAATTCGAGCAATTCAACCTGAGGAAGGAATTGAAATCATGCTGCAAAGGCGCAAATTGAATAAAATTGAGTATCGCTTGACTTCGGGACCCGGATCTGTCTGTGCTGCTTTAGGCATAGATAGAAAACTCACTGGTGAAATCGTCGGAAAATCTGTTTGGATTGAAGATCGCGACATCATCATTCCTAAAAATCAAATTGTTACGACTCCAAGAATTGGCGTGGGTTATGCCGGAAAAGATGCTGTACTACCTTACCGTTTTCATATTAAAGACAATCCATGGGTAACAAAATACACCAAGAAACTTACATCTTCTATTCCTGGTACTAATTGACAAATATCCCCAATGGTTATGTCAAAAGGCGGATCGAGAAATTTAATGGGTGCATTAACTCAAACATTTCTGTTCTTGTAAGCTCTGTGGTAAGTTTGACGAAAAGTCCATTCCCGTATTTTATACGCTAATAATTAGATTCTCTTTCATGTTTAAATTTTCACAAAAAGAGAGTATGCGCGTGGTATATATGCTGTTGCCGCATTCGGACCAGCCGCATGTTAAGGCGGCTTTATCTTATGAATTTCTAAATGTTCCAACACTGCCATAAACACTTCCCGCCGATCTTTTAAAATAGGACGCTTCCAAATCGCCAAAGCAGGTCCCGCCACACATCCCATAAATTGGAGATGAGCTTCCTCATTCATGAGCATGCTTCCACTTTCCATCGAAAGGAAGAACATTGACTTCCACTGTTCCGAGAAACTTCCGTTCAAATTTCAACATAAGCCTAGCCCTGCTATGGATGAGGAGCAAAGCGATCGAGATTGGCATCCGCCTCCTTGTCTTGTTGGTACGAGCGCCAAGTGGCAATAACATTGTAAAAAACTATAAAAAGCAGTAACCAACGAAGATGAGAAGGATCCACCCAAGTAACAAAAGGTACAGCTAATAGAACTCCAACGACTCCAGCAAAGGTTAAATAGAGAGTTTCCTGGATGGGGACTTCTTTATTTCGTATAAACGGGTAAAGGGCAACTGACTGTGCAAAAACTCCAGCTGTAGTCATAATCGGAAAGGCGACTAGGGGAGAAAGTCCAAGAAAAAAAAGAATCACCTGAATGGGAACATAAAGTCCAACTCCTATAGCAGGAAGCATGCCTGCCAAAAAAAGTGCAGGCAAACCGACAACAAATTTTCCCGGAGACAAAGAAACCTCTTCACCGCCTACGGGCAATAAACCCAATTGATTGGCCAAGATCAATGAGCCAATACCAAAAAATCCAAAGCACATGGCGATTCGGATTGATTGTTGGTCTAGCCTAGCCACAAGATAGCCGCTGACAATACCTCCTAAACAAGCTGAAAGAACATATCCGATCAAAAGCGTAATATCGAGTTCGATCACGTGTAAAAAAAGAAGAGATTGGAGCATAGCCGGTAAGACTGCTTGCCCATTTAAAGTGCCAGGAATTTTTTTGTCATTGACGAATTTCCAGCGATTATTAAGAGCGACAATAATCGCGAAACTCCCGATGCCTAATGTATCGGCGATATTTGCGATCAAGCCTGTAAAAAGTAGAGGAATTTTTTTTGGTACAGCTAAAAGCCTCTCTTTTTTGAGAGGCGTTAGGGTTAGCAATTTGTAAAAGAGAAAGAGTGATACAATTGCAACAAGTATTTTAATGGAATGTTCAATCATGCTTAATATAATACTCAAGTTTCGATTTAATGTTTAGTGAAATCAGAATTTTGCCTGGAGAAATTCGAGCACGAAATCTCTTTCGCCTTCCACCTTTCGCTAATCACTGTTAGATAGTGTTCCCTTATGGTTTCAATTAATGTTTTTTTACAAAAATCACATTACAAATCAGCTGTCATATGAGCCTGTGAAGAAATCTGGCACCTTTATGAGGCTGTCAACCTCTTCAGGCTGACAGGGACATTATAGCTATTGTTGTTTAAGTTTTGTGTCTTGTATCGTTGCTTTTTGCCTTGCAAGAAGCGGAGCCTTTTCCTCTTGTATTGATAATTGGGCTTTTTTTATCTCCCGTTTATTTGCTATGTCTTGTTGGAGTTTTTTGATATTTATCTCATGTTCAAACATAACAATACCTTTCCTATCCTTAACCAAGGAAAAACTCCAACTTGAATTTAGCTTTTGATACTCTAAAAAAATCCTTTCAAGATGAGGAATTACAGCTAATTTGATCTTCCCAGCATGCTTCATTTGGACAGACTGATCTGAATGCTCACTTATTTCTGAGTCTGTGTAGTAATGTATTTTTTTTGCCCAGTCACAAAATGGTGGCAACTTCGCTGTTTCTTTTGCAAAACTTTTAAATGTTTCCCATATATCTCTATCATTTTGACTTAAAGGATCTAGGGATAAAATAAAATTCATATAAAATGTAAATTTAAAAACAGGCGTTCTAGGATTCAGAATAGCCTTTGTTATAGTTTGGAAAGTATGTTCCCCAAAGGATTCCGCAATTTGCTTTGCTACAGTCTGATAATTCTTTTCAAAATCACTTTCCTGTGCTTCTTTTCCTTGCGTTAATTCTTGAATTTTTACCTCTCTCTTTTCCCAAAGATCCATTATATTCCAATCTGGATTCAACGATGAAGTTGTAGATTGAATCGTCATAATAACTCCTAATAATAAAAATTAAAAATACCGACCTATGTTATCATCCATTCAGGATAATTTGCAATATTTTTGAATTTTTAGAGCGAGCTGCTTTTCTGCATCCATGACCAACTGCTATCGACCTATCCCTGTTTCAGAAAAGGGTGTCGATATATGCATTTGAGAAAATACCAGCAGGATCCAACTCCTTTTTGGCTTCAACGAACTTGATATAATCCTCACCATATAACTGTGAAGCCTTTTCCTTTGTCAGGCTATGCTCCTTCCCCCAGTGAGGCTTTCCTTGAAATTTATACATGGAATTTTCAAATTCCTGAAATAATTCTTTATATCCCTTTTTCGCTATTGTGATGAGGCTTATGTAGCCAGTTTGGCGCCCTTTTGCCGGGCTGAGGTATCCATAAGGATCGGCATCTGCAAAACGAAGTAAAATGATCGCTACAAAGCACTTTTTTTGCTTTCGGAATTGATCGATAATCCAGCGGGTTTCAGCTAGGGCTTGTCCGAAATAGACTTGAGGGACAGCGATTTCCTCTTCGATATAATGGCCCTCATCAGCCGGAGATAAAAGCTTATAGCTATAGTCTATGCAATTTTTTATTGGGGAAGCGGCAAAATAGATCTTTAAGAGATGGGGGAGCAACCAATAAGGCGTAGGCATAATATCCAAAGTGCATATGGCGAAAGATTTTATTAGAAGCCAGTTCAGAAGATATTTCCACCTATTTTGAATCGCTTCGGTAGTTTTGCTGTATTGCCATTGAATTATCTCATCGCTATATGGATCAAGAGCAAATTGGAAATATTCTTCTTTGATAACCTCCGAAAACTTTGGAGCCAGTGATGCCCTATTAGTCCGCAATTTTGACAGACGCAATTTTTCTAAAGGAATACAGCGCAGAGTTAGCGCATAAATTATCCCAAGGCAGCCTAAGCTCACGACAGCCGCTGAAAATAGATGTGGATTTGACGCAGGGGTAAGGTGATGGATTTTCCCCTGGCCGTCTACGAGTTCAATTTCTTCTACAAAACTGCTAAGCGTACCGGTTTTACCTGAGCCATGGGTGGCGGTGGAGATGGCGCCGGCGATGCTTTGATCAGTGATATATCCTTGATTTGGCAGCGTAAGACCTTCGTGGGCTAGGATCTCCAATAATGTATAGATTTTGATTCCGCCTTCTGTCCTGACCGTTTTTCTTGCTTTGTCGATCTGTAAGATTTTGTCCAATTTATCGGTATGAACTTGAATCTCTGAAGTTTCGCAAATCGCGTTCATAGAATGCAGGGATCCCGCGATCCTGATTTTTTCATGATTTTCTTTAGCCTTGGCAACGATGAGTTGTAATTCATCCAAAGAAGAGGGATAAAGGGCTTTTCGAGGATGCCAAGAATTATATTTTCCCCAGTTATATCTTTTTAGCATTATTGTTCCCGGTGTTGAGCATAAAATGTTTAAAAGCTAGAGAGCAGCCTATACCTTAAATCTTATATGTTTTCCTCTTATTTTTTTATATTGCGTTCGGAAAAATGAAAAAATCAGGATTGACTTGTTTTGATATCATTTGTTACTATATAATTTTTCATTTTTAAAATAAAAATAACATGACTGCAATAACTAAAGATTTAGATCGAACGCAATCTAGCTCCCATCCAGATTCCCCTAATTTGGGCGCTTCTTTGGATACAGTATTGGAGGCAATAAAATGTCTTCAGCAAGAAACGCAAAAAAATTTTCAAGTGACATTTCAACGAATGGATTCACTTGGTGAAAGAGTTGAGTCTCTTGAGCAAAAAATTACAAAGCTAGAATCATTTTCCGAAGTTGATTTTATTTTCAGTTTCATTTTGGGGAAGAATAGTGAAGAAATGGTCCTATTTATTTACAATAATAAGGAACGGGCATATAAGATAATAAATTTTTTAAATACAAATTTATCCGATTCTCATTTCCTTAAATTAATTATCGATCTGGTTGTTTTTGGTCTTGAAAAAAATGATATCACATTTGCAGAAGAAATTTTTGAAAACTGGAAGAAAAAAATAGAAATCATACATCTCTTCTGGTTAAGTCCTGGATCAAGTAGAAGTAAAATCATAGGATTTTTCTGCCAAAGATTATCAGATTATGATTGCAATAAATTATTTAGCGAAATTATTGAACAGGCAATCCAAAAAAATGATATTGCAACCGTAAGATTAGTTCTAGAAGCTGGAAATAAAAAAATGAATTTCAGTAACTTTCGGCCTTTAATAACTGTAAGTTGCGTTGAAAAAACAAAAAATTTGGAAATCTTCAAACTATTCTTGCAATATCATCCAAATACAAATATTAAATATAATAAAGGATTTTATTTACTTCATTATCTTTGTGATTCTCGGAATCTTGAAGAGTTCATACAAGCTCTACTTAGCCATGGAGTAGAGGTAAACCGTCCTACTTCAGAGGACAGGGCGTTATCAGCGTTATATATTGCGGCATATCATAGTGATTATGATTATGTCAGGATGTTGTTAGCAGCCAATGCGGATCCTTTACAACCAAACGAAGATGGATCCACTCCTCTTTCTATAGTACTTAAAAGGAATAATCAGGAAATAGTAAATCTTTTTAAATTTTTTAATATAATAAAAGATGAACCAAAACCAGCTGACCCAAAACCGGCTGAAAAGGTAGAAGAAAAGAAAACCCCTCCTGAAAGACTTTCATTCATTAGTCGTTTGCTGAAAAAAGAAATTCCAAAAGCAAACTTGGACCTGGAATCTGAAGAAGTCGAGACAAAGGATGAAAATCTGTGAATAGGAACCAACCTCTTTTCATTCTGAAGAATGATGTAAGGGGCCGGGTCATGCAATTCTCGCGAATCTTGCGAGAATTGCATGACCCGGCCCTTTTTTTTCGCATCAGCTTTATTGACTTTTTACTTGGTTTAAACGTTTAATTGAAATAAACCTTGGATCGCTCCCCTAAAGGGCTTCTCTGTGCCATCGTACCGCATTTCCGATAACTTTATATCTTCTATTTTTTTGACCCCAGGAAACTGACTTTGATTAAATTGAATCGAAATAGCTATTTTTTCGTCTATTTCATGATGGCTAGTGTAAAGAACGTCTTGACCAATCAACCTGCCAGAATTTGTCCTTGCTAAGACACGTTGTGGGCCAAGATCATCCGCATGTGCTGTAGCGGTAATCGCGTATCTATCTGAAATTGGACTTGCCATATATACCTCCAAAGTTAAAGTTAACTGATGAATCTAAGCCATCTTTAATTCTTGGTCAATAATGAAAGGGGAAATGATCTCCTTTCAAGTTTACTCAGATTTTTCAATCACGAAAATAATAAAAGGTGGGTTTTGGACATAGTCTTCTCCAAGTGTTTGCTTGTGCTTTACGTTGAAATCAATGCGTTCTTGTTCATTTGCAAAATGAGGCCTACTGATGGATTTAACAATAAATCCCTCTTCTAAAAATGTAGTCAGATACTCCTTTTCTGAATGATAACGATTTGGAACCACCATATTTGGCAATTTCCGCCATATATTTTCATCTGCTTTGAGTTCATTCTCATCCAATATAAGAATCCACTTTCCTTCTCTATTTGCAAAGGTAGCTCTATAGACTTCATCCATTTTTGGGATATCGCTAGGAAGTCCATTCACATTATCATTCTGTGCTAACGCCTGAGTAATATTTTGGATTACATTTTCTTTTTTTGCTTCTCCGTTTGTGAATACGGTCCCAAATGAGGTTGGAGCTGTGATAATAGCTGAGCTGCCGTTTTTAAGAACTCGATATAACTCTTTTATATGTGAGCGCAGTTCTGGCAAGTTGCAACCCACATTGATGCTTATGGCTCTATCAAAAAAATCTGTAGCATATGGCAAATGGCCTGTATCGCCGACTACAAAGTTAGTTTGCAGTTGTAGGCCAGCTTCTATTGAGGCTTTCTTCGCTTTTTCAATCATTCCTTCTTGAATATCAATGCCCCAGACTAGAGCGCCATGTTGCGCTGCAAATATAGCCCAGGGACCTGTACCACAACCTGCATCAATAAGGGTTTGCTCTTGCATATCGCATAAATAGGGTACAAAAAAAGGATCGAGAAACACATTTCCATCTGGTCCGTGACGGGTTTTATCATAAATAGCAATTCCTTGTTCGCCATATTGTGTGCCTATCTCTGTATGTTCTGGACTTGCATTTAGATGTGCAACTACAGTCAAGGAGCAAATGACTGTGAAAAGGAAACGATTTCGAAAAATATAATACCAATTGTGAATCATTGACTATCCTTTGATTGTTGTTTTGGAGAAATCTAACACATGTAGCTATATTTTTGTTAGTCGTAAAAAATACTCTAAAAAAAGGACATAATGAGGTAATGGCATAAGTCAGATGAATGAAGCTATTTTTAGTTGGAAGATAAACGTTGCGAACTAACGCTGGACGACCTCACGCGTTAGTCCAGACCACATGATCTCACGGATTTCAATTGAGATCAAAATTTGTTTAACACCCCGGTAGAGATAATTGCAAAAGTGACAATGAAAAAGTAGACGTTAGATAAGGTCATTAGATTGATTTACACGCAACTATGAAAACACGTGTTAGCCCAGGCTGAGCTTGCGAAGCCTGGGTCACTATGCCCCTACATGCTAGCCCCGGAGGGGTGACACGTTTTTACTAACGTATCCATTTACAATCAAATGCTCCAAATTATCGCCAAGAGCACAAAAATTTGGGGAGATATGTCTTAAAAACGTGTCGCCCCTCCGGCTAAGATGTAGGGGCATGGTGACCCAGGCTTCGCAAGCTCAGCCTGGGCTAACACGTATGTTCATAGATACGTGTAAAGCCATCTAATGATCTTATCTAACGTCTACATTTTTATTGTCACTTTTGCAATTGCCACTGCCGGGGTGAGGAGATGCCACACATGAATTCAGAGGCGGTATTCGCTATTCTGTAACTAAACTGTCTCTTTAGGTATATAAACAGGTTCTAAAATTTCAAGCGGATGAAGTATGGAAATTGCTTCATCCTTATCCCCAACATCTCCAAGTTCTAATAATGGAGTTTGTTCTTCCGTTAGAGAAAATTTGTCTTTTTTAGAAGACAACACTTTTTTTCGTATTGAATCCAGGAAAGATTGTTTTGGCGGTGTGGTTAGCATTAATTTTTTTTCGTGCTCATCCAATATCGCTACAATTTCAGCATTTTTATTGTCTGTAGCAATTTCACGAACAGTTTTTCGTTGTGACTTGAATGTAAATGGTCCTCCTGAACGCAGAGTATGATCGGCACCGGCATTGAGCAAACGACAGAAATCTACAGTTAGGTTCATTTCTGCTGTGTAATGAAGAGGAGTGACTATGTCGAATTTTTCTGTTTCCAGTACAAAACCATTTTCTAACAATAAAAGTCCTATTTTTGCCCATTTATACTTTGCAATTACATCCCGCTCGCTACTGGATATAGTGTATTTATCAGCTTTGATTTTTTTTCGACTCATAAGCTGAACAACTTTTTGCCAATGGCCTTCCTTGATGGCATTTCCTAAAGCGATTCTATCTGACCCTGATCCATTAAAAGTTTCTATGCAAACTGTATATGGAATATCCTCTTGAGTCATATAAGCTTGACTTTGAGGATGGCTTTTCTGATATTCCGTAAGAATGTCAATTATTTCGGTGTGATTTTCTTCACTAGCGATTGCTAAAGAGGTTTTCCCAAGTAAATCTATGATGTATGGATCGGCTCCATTTTCCAGAAGAAATGATACAATTTTTTTGTAGTTATTACGTGCCGCCAAAAACAAGGCTGAATAAGAATGTCTCATGCTGCACTTATTTACAAGTGCTTTTTTAGTTACTAGTAGTTTTGTAATGTCAAAATTATCTTCGCGTGAAGAATAGTGCAATGGAGTAAAACCAGAAGCAACATCTTCCAAATTAACATCCGCTCCATGTTCTACTAAATACTCAACAATTTTGAAAAAGCCTTTTACAGCAGCCTTGTGAAGAGCGGGTATGGTATGAGAACGAGAACTATCTTGAAAATTCACTGAGGCTCCCCTCTCGACTAAACCTATAACCTTATGCAAATGCCCTTCTTCAGAAGCTTTTTGAAGATCAATCGAATCCTGTTCTTTTGATTTAAATGGCGCTAAAAGGTAATCATAGGAAATCCCTTTAGTTGATACTGTTGTGATTGCCTTTTTGTTGACTTTTGGAGGATTCTTCAAAATTTTAACGATATTATCAAATCCTTTTTCTTTAGCGATGGAAAGCGGAGATTTTCCCACTGTCGAGACTATTGATATATCGGCACCTTTTTTGAGCAATAACGATACTAGCGCTTCGTTATTATTACAGGCTGCAAGATAAATAGCCGTCAAATTATCCCCTAAAGAGCACTGATCTATTTCGGCCCCTTCATTTAGCAAAAATTTAGCAATTTTATAAAATCCCTCACGTGATGCAAAATGCAAAGGGGAATAACCAAATTGGATGTTTTGAGTAATAGTGACATCAGCACTCCATTTCGCTAAACACTTTACCATTTCTAGATTCTCTTTTTTTACAGCTATGTGAATTGCTGCATTACCTAACCCTTGTTTTTCTAGTATGTCAGGATTTGCTCCATGAGTGAGTAAAAAATCAGCTAGATCTTTATCCTCTTGATATGTTGCATGATGAAGAGGCGCTTTACCTTCTTTATCAACCCCATTGATGTCCATTCGATCTTCTTTTGCTCCGCATAAAACAAAACTCAAAAATTCTAGGTCTCGTTTAATAACTGCATTACAAAGGATTTCACCATCCGAGATACCCGTAGCTTTCATCTGCAGGCAAGCCGTCTTGAATTGCCTTTGTTTCATCTCCTCTTTTGCTTCTGTGATTTGCATTTTTAATTTTCGGAGCTCATCTTTTTGTTCTGAAAGGAATAGTGCAAAATCTACAAACTGACCGGTTCCTGTAGTCAAACTGAGAGGGCTAATTGATCGATCTGTCAAAGTCGTTTTTTCAGGTAGAGAAGTTTTTGTTCGCTCCATAACAGAAGGAAGCGATTGCTTTAATAATTCTGGGCTACTCAATTCTACCGGTGCTTGAGATTCTCCCGAAGAGGATTTAATTGCTGAAACCATTTTTTACCCTTACAATTTTTAATAAAAGTAGAGATTTTAGCTTGTTTTTAATAGGATGTCAATTATATTTTGACGTTTAACAACACTCTTTCCGCACATCGAGTTTATATCTTAGGCGATACATTAAGCATTGCAGATGATATTTTGGGATATTTCTGGTGTGACGAAAGAAAGTTAACTTTATCTTTCATTAATTCTAATATAATCGAAATATCCAAAAGATTATATAAACTAATTTTAGATAAAGCATTAAGAACCAAAGATTTTCAACATATCGTTCCAAAATTTAGGGATCATCATATGTGGTGGCGTGGAGAAATAATTAAATTCTGTGAGCAACAGCTGGAAAATCTTAATAACCCTGCTACCTAACTTATTATCAGATCTGGCTGTTGATATAAAAAAAACTCTTTGCGCTCTTTGCGCCTTTGCCTCCTTTGCGTTTTAAAAAATGCAAGATCAGTTTGGTGTGCGAAGAGGTCTATTAGTCTACTTTATCTTTGGATCCCGTAGGAATTAGCGACATTAATTCAAAGTCAAAAAACCAAGATTCCTTCATATCCTTTTGAACCTTCTCTTGCTTTATCTCATGCTTTTTGACTCTTTTACTACTGTCTACCCAATATTCTACCCGAAGGGTATAAGGACCAGACTGTTGATTAACTGAAAACTGAAAACAGGAATTTCCTGATATTTTTTGAAAGTCAGATAAGATCGTATTGAGATTGTCGACTACTGCAGCTTTAATTCTAACGAATTTGTTTAATACAATTTCATACTCTTCCTTACCAGTATAGTAATGAATTCCTTTTTTCCATTCTGCAAAAGGGGCCAATTCTGCAGTCTCTTTTGCATACTCCATAAGATGTTTAAAGCTATTATTAACATTTCGTATATAACATATATGAAATTCAATTGAATCCCCTAATTTGTGGGAAGTATTTGATTCGGGATTCATTACATGCGTTTTAAAATTTTCAAACATTTTTTCAGCAAAAGTTTCAGCAATTTTTTTTGCTACCGTCGCATAATTTTTTTCGAATTCCTTATCTTGCACTTCTTTATTTTGAGTGAATAGGGCTACTACTGGCTCTCTGCTATCCAAAAGATCCTCCACAGTCCAAAATGGGAATAGTGATGTAGGTTGAGGTTGAACAGACATAATATCTCCTATATTTAAGAATACAAGATAATATAATACATTCTTAATATAAAAGCAAAAATTTTTATTAAGATAATTCTAGAAAAATGGGCAATGGAAAAGTCCCTCTTGTAATACCAGGGACATGGTTGAAACGGCCGCGCGAAATATAACACGCGCGGTTAGGTTGTGAACTTTTATGAGGAGCGAGGATGTCAAGATCGATCGATTTGCGACGAATCCATTGCCTGCTATTGATGAGGAGCAAAGCGATCGAGATTGGCATCCGCAGCCCTCAGAAAAGTGCACAACGTGGCCGTGCGTGGTATAAGTTTATTCTTTGTCTAACTTGCTATGTGCTGTGATAAGTGAAAACACACCAAGCTCCTTGGCATTGTTCTCAAGGCTTTCACGAACTGACACATCCCAGCCTTTTTGACGAATACGCTGCATCCAACGCATTGTAAATCCCATCGTGGATCCAGTATGTCCATCGGACTTCAATTCCTCCCCAATTTTATTTATTGCTGGATGGTCCCAAAACATATAACCACAATTTTCTGGCGGCTCCATATCAAAAAAAGACCATTCTTGTAGTTTCTCGATAGCATTGAAGGCGTTGGTAAGTAGACGTATTGTCAATGTTTCTGTCAAAAAGGAAAAATCACCAGGCTTAAAATCTTCTGCTTTCTTAGAAAGGAGCTGTAATTGATTCTTATAAGTATTTCTTGCTTTTCTTATATCATCACGCGTGAAATAAATTTGACTACTTAGCCTAAATAATTCCTGATTTAGACAAAAGAGTAAAAGGTCATTCAAGTCATTATGTTTGAGATGTCTTAAATACCTCACAACCCTTCCAAAGTGGTATGGTGGAAAAATATCCTGATAATATTTTGTAGCAAGATGGGCTAGAGCAGGATGAGCATCTCCTTGTGTGCCGCCTCGATATACGTAAATCTCGTGGTCGGGAAGATCTAAAATTTCCAATATCCCTTTTGAAGCTAATGTTTGATAAGCCATGCATACATATTTGCGAATATGCTCATCAGGAATACATGCCAAATGATCGTCCTGAAGGTCCATGGGGTTCTCAATTAGATTAATTTTTTTCAGCGAAGAAGAAATCTGCAATTGAATCTCATCAAATTTTTTCCTTGCTGCCTTTAGCTCCCTTTTTAGCTCAGAGATTTTAAGAGCTTGATTTCCAAAACAGCGATAGGTGATGAGACGGTCTGCCGCAAGAGCAACATCTGGGAAAATCGGTCTTAGATCTTCGATAAGTTCTTTTCTACGTGCAGGATGAAGAAGAAATCCCATTTCTTGTTTAACGAGCAAATTATATACTGTTGCAAATTTTTTTATATAAGTTCTGTGATTAGTAGATCCATCATCTTTAAGAGGAATGTTGTAATCCCCATCGTCATCTTTTTTAATTGGAACTTCTTTCGGTCTTGGCAATAGCAAGGTTTGTATAGCAATTATTCTCATAGATCGGGATAATTCCGCAGAGCGAATATGCCGAACAGATTTTGATAAAAAAAAGTCGAAATCGGATGTTGCAAGTCGGGAATGTAAAAAAAATTTCTTAATATCATTAAAAGGCAACTCATTGTTTTGGAAGTCAAACTTAATAGCGCCGAATTGCTCTGGATGTATTCCTTGCACTCTTTGTGTATATGATAAACGACTCCAAAGCAATGGACCTTTAACCGACATGATTGACATAGTAAAATATCCTTTTTAACAAATTTTGTGATTGAGTATAGCTAGAAGATGACAAAAAGAGTAGCGTATCAAATACTTATTAACCAGAAAAAACTGCGATTAAACAATACGCTGAATGCGTGCCGTATCCCAAGGTCCCCATAATAATTTTGGTCGATTCGTTTCTCTCCAGGCCCGGCCTGTTTCACTGGGATTTTTGAAGTGATTTCATTTATTTTTTATTCTAAAAGTAAAAAGCCACCCTTTCTTTCGGTTATTATTTCGCGTGTTTCTTTGATCCAAGATGGATCAAAATCATAAAAACGGTATTGGACTCCTCCACCGGGTCTAAGTTCACCAGCCGTTAGACAGTTTTGCGTTTTAGCCCGTCCATAAATAAAGCGAACCGATTCGCCGGAAGGAATTCTCGCTACAGTAACATGACTTCGTTCACCCCATTTAGAAAGAAGCCCAACTGCATCCATTACTTCATTTACAGTATGAAGTGTATTTCCTTGCATCACAGGCATAAAATACTTTGAGGTATAATCGACATTATGCACACCTCCATTGTGATACTGCACAACAACAAGATCCCGTGAAAGAACTCCATCAAACTCTTTCGGATTACCAACAAACTCTTTAAATGCATCCAGATAATCGCTCGAGTAATCATACCTCCTCTTCGCATGTTGTGGAGTTTGGTAAGGTTTTTCAGTTCCGGATAGTTCCTTAAGAGATTTTCGAACTTTAAAAACATAGATTTGTTTATCCCTATATCTTCCAGGAGGATTTCCGTATACCTTTCCCATGGCTTGTAGTATATCCTTGCTCCATTCCTCGTCAATACGGATAATTACTCGTTTCGCATTTTCTTCCCTTGCAATTTTTTTTAAATTGCTAATTATCTCTTTTGGTTTCAGATTTTTAAGATCAGTTTCTCGAATTTTAACTTTGTTCAAATTTGCTATTAAATCGCCTTCTTTTGCAATGATTCTTCCATCCAAAGCATACTTAAACCCATCAAATTCTCTTCCATTCCCATGAAGAACCTTTAACTGAGGAAATCCCAAATCTTTAAATTCAAGTTTCCTATCTCTTACCAATTTTGAAAATTCGGGGATTTTAACCTTGCCGGCTTCGTCTTTGACGAATCCGGATAAAAGGGAGCGCATAGTCAATGTTTCCTGAGCTTCTCTGAAAGGTGTTTTCATGATATTGGCTGCGCTGCCGGCTATGCCTCTTGCAACTCTTGCCCACGGTACCAACAAAGCTGTATCTACCATTCCGTAAGCACCTTCATGAACAAACCCTTGTATTGTCCGATAGCGGTCATGCATATAACGATCAAAAGCCTCTAATTTAGCATCGGCTGTTGCCAGCATCCTTAACCCTTTTTTCACAACTTCGGGAGTTTCTTTTTCTAGCATCTGATTCATTTTTGGGTCGCGGCCTTCGAAAATATCCATTTGCTGCTTCACGCAAACATTATAGCCTCTAAGATCACCTGGATTAGTACTGAGGCATCCTTCGTTCACTCCGGCATGTAAAATAACCTTCGAGATTACTTTAAAAACTTTTGAAACAACAACGAACGGTGCAGCCAGTTTATTTACAGCATCTCCCACATAGGCACTAGGAACAAAGTCCAGAAGTTTTTTCTGTTGGGATTCAGGTACTCCTTTCAACTGATGGGCAATGCAAATTGCAGCAGAACCCGGAAATTCGGGATCCTCCATTTGAACGCATCGGGCAATCTGTGTTTTTTTAGTTTCTAGATCGACAATGGCAGCCCTTTTTCTTTCAGCAAAAGATTGTTTCCTTGGTAAGGAAGTGCTGGAAATGTCTTCTATGAGTTGCTTTCGAGCTGCACTCGCTTTTGTGCTTTGCGCCAGAAAAGAACGTTCTTTTTCCCCGGCTCTTTGCAAAAGTTCCTGCAACCTACCTGACAATTGTACTCCTTCAGCCTGAGCCTTGGCTCCAGTGTTCCTTTGAAGAAATTCTGCGTTCTCAAACTGCATCACTATTCCTTTCATGAATTGAACGTAAGGCGATAGTGGATCCCCATCCGGAACGATGGGTCTGGCTAAAGCAAACCAATCGGTTTGATCACCCTCCTGAGAACCCTTCTGCCATAAAATGGAGGGCTGCGCCAATGTTTCGTGGACTTCAGGCGGAAAATACGATAGCTGCATTTGATATTTCAAATTTGTTGACTGTGTAAAACTTGCCGACATAATAGATTACCATTTAACTGTTAAAAAGCCTTTAATTGTGTTTCCTGCAGCACTTATGCCCGCACTTGCAGATGTGGTTCCCATCGAATTTATGATGGCTGTTATTGCCCAAGAAGCTGCAGCGCTAGCGCCAATAGCTGCTACGGCAACGAGGACCTCTTTGATCCATCTTTTTTTCCTCTTTTTTATTGCTTTTTCAGTCTCTTTCATAGAAGTCTCGAGACGTATATTGTCATTTTTGGCTGATTCAACTCCTTCGCCATTCTCTTTTGTTTGCGCCTGTAACCAGTTGATATCCTGATCAAGAGTCTCTATTTCCAAATCAATTTGATTGAACTCCTCCTTTAGGTCTTCGACAAAAAGGTGGAAACATTGTTCAAAAGCATCTAATCTTTGATTTAATTCTGCGTCGTTATCTTCGACCATCTTATCAAGTTGTGAAAAACGCGGCACGAAAACTCGATCGAACATTGCCGTGATACTAACTTGGGGCCCCCTAAGGGCTCTATCACGAATATCAGCTATGTGTCCTCTTTCCGCTCGCTCATCCCTTATTCTCCTTAGCCATTCATTCAAACCATTTGACTTCGTTTCTTTTGGCTCGATTTGGCCGCTTGGAATCAAGGGAATCTGATCAATTGGAATTTTATTATAAACTTGTTCCACTAAATCTGAATGGAAATCGGGTCGATATCGTTTCAACCACCGAACCAAGGCCCTTGCAGGTTCGTGCGGCACCACTGAAAATGGTGTTTGGTCATCAAGCCGTATTGGTGAGCGCTGTTTATATTGGGGTTCTGTATTATAGATATGGTTGCATAAAAATTTCCGGCTATATACAAAGCCGTCGCTTCCAAGCATAGACTCTTCATCTAAAGGAAATTCATAGGGGTTAACTAAAATTTTTTGCAGATCATCCAATTTGGTTTTGAGAACCATCTCTTTATCTACAGTTTGTAATCCCATCACCTCTTTAAATTTATCATGCCACAGACGTAGGTCCTTAGTCAGCTCGTCTTGCAAAGCTGTAGCTGAAAGAATTTCTCCGATCCACTCGATGTCTTGGAAAAACGTTCTTTGCAGCTGCACAACAGGATCATATAAACTAGGTGCTATCCAAGAGGCACCTTTTGTACATTCCATCACAAACTCTCACTTTTTATATTCTTTTTCAAAACGTTCATCCCCCTTACCAATCGGTGAAGGTTTATTTCTCCCTGTAGCAATTCGATAGGAGGTCCTATCACCAACCTCTTGTAAGACATTTTCAAAAGGGAGAATTGGGGTTTCATCCATTTTCTTCCGCAAAGCTTCCAACATGTTGAGAAGTTCTTCATTCTGTTGTTTCTTTGCTGCAAGATCTGCCTGAATCGCCAACAAGGATTCTGTACATCTCTTTCGGATGTCTTGCATCGCTTTCAGTTGCTGTCTCTTTTCATTGTCTTGGGCTAGTTGAATCTCATCGTCCACAGCTTTGATGACTTTATCAGTCAATATGGTAACTTGATCTTTGGTTTCTTGGATTCTTGGAATAAGCTCCTCCGCGACTGCCTGAGTTTTTTGGCGTAGATCATGCAATCCCAACAATGTTCTTTGCTCAAATTCTTGTTGGGGATCGAATCCCTCCTTTCGCAGCTTGATCAATCGGATTTTTTCATTTAAAACGCTTTGACGATCATTTGGAGCTATTGAGTAACTCATGGTATTCCCTTAAAAGTTGTTTATGAGCTTCCATATTTTGTTGATGGCTTGCCCCTTGCTGCTGTAACTGGCCTGTAATCGCAAAAAGTTCGTCAGATAAACGATTTATCCTTTCGACTTGGCTTTGGTGTCTTACAAGAAATTCTTGCGACAAGATCTCTTTTATCTGAAGGATTTTAATTTGCCGTTCCTTGAGCTTTTCAAAACTGGTATCGTTGTTTTGGAGTATCTGATCAGCCATTTCGTACAATTGAGCCTCTAATTTCTGAAAAACTTCGCGTGAACTTTCAGAAGCAAGCTTTAAGGCAACGTCTTGATCTCCTTGCAAAGTGGTTTTCTTTATATAAACATCTATCTCAGTATCTTTGGAAAGAATTGAGGACAAAATCGTTTTCACTTGTTCTTCAATATGCATTAGCTGTTCGAGGGAGGCAATATCCTCATGGCTGTCGATGCCAGGTTTCAAAATATCTGAAAGAAAAAGGATGAGGAATTGAGGAGCTTCCTCATCCTCAAAATTTTCGAGCAAAGCGAGAATAAGTTGCCTTTCTTGCTCGGTAAACAGAATATTTTTGCTCATCGATTCTAGGAAGTCCCTTGGCTTTAGAACTAAGCGCACCAAAAGAGGGTCTAGTGTGAGTGATGGGGTTATGGAAGGATCTATGGTCGTGGTGTAGGACATTGATGGCTGCATACTCATAAAAGTTTAGCCTTATTTATATCAATATTTAAATTCATGTCTTAGGCAGTGCTGTAGATTTAGTTACGGAAACATACGGTCCTTTGTGAAAACAAACTTCAACATAACCATGCGTATGTGAGTCAAAACGCTGCTTTAAAGTCGCTGCATTTGCTTCAGCGCTGCTTACACGCAATGCTAATGAATTCACTGTTTCAATTAATGCATCCACCTTCTTATCAGAAGCCTTCATTTCCGCTTGATGGAGCTGTTCCAATTCTTTGTTTCGGCTTTCGGCTGCTATGAGAGCTGCCTCTAATTTTTCATTTTTTGCAGCTATTTCAGCAATAGCTTTATCTTTTTCAGCCTGAGCCTTTTCAAATACTACTGTAGCTTTTTCTATGGCCCCAATCATTGATTGGTTTTGTACCGTGAGATCTTCAATCATTCCCTCCCTTTCATCGATCTGCACTCCAGTCGGTGCTACAAGGTCAAATTGACCGGGGTCTCTTGTTATTTCTAAATTGGGTGCTGCCATAAAATTACCTTATATGATTTTGTTTTATAAAAGATTCCTTTTCAGGGGACACAATTAGTTTCTTATTAATCCCTTCCTAGGTTGATCTTGAGATCTCTACTTCAAAAAGCTTTGATCATAGATTCTATTGGATGACGATAAAATGGTACTGCAAAAAAGAACCTCAGCTGCTATTATTTGTCGTGCTTGGTTCGTGCTCCATGGAGAACTCGCATATTGAACATCTACAGCTTGCTGTTGTTTTTCTAAAGCTTCCATTTTTGTTTTAACTGTTCCTTTAATTTGTTCACTTAAGCCTTTTATTGACAGCATCTTTCCTTCTAAAACATTTTTCTCTCGCTTGCATTTTTCTTTAACAGTTTTCATTTCAGCTTGATGGAGCTGTTCCAATTCTTTGATTCGAGCTTCAGAAGCTATAAGATCTGCCTGCAATTTTTCATTTTTTGCAGCTATTTCAGCAATAGCTTGATTTCTTTCAGCCAGAGCCTTTTCAAATACTGCTGTGGCCTTTTCTAAGGTTCCCATCATTGATTGGTTTTGCACCCCGAGATCTTCGATCATCGTTTCACGTGCGTCTATCTGCACTCCCGGCTGTGCTACAAGGTCAAATAGACCGGGGGCTCTTGTTATTTCTAAATTTGGTGTTGCCATAAAATTCCTCTCGATTATTAAACAATAGTTTTTGGATAAAACTCGTATTATTGAACGGTGCATCCAAAACGTTTTGATTTATTTTTCTTTTTCAACTCTTCAACTTCTTGCAATCTATGTCTATAGGCATCCCCAAGCGATAGTATTTCTCCTTGTTGCCGGAGGCTTTCTATCTTGAGTCTGAGCACTTCTTTTTCAGCTGCTTCCATTTTATTCCATGCTTCAGTTGCAACAGCTTGCAGCTGATCTAATTGCCCCTTGCTATTTTGCTCCAGAGCATCAAGCCGAACTGCAGTCGCCTTTTGACTTTCCGCAGCTTTTTGTTCAGATCTACGGGCATGTTCTTCTGCACGCTGTTCGATCAATTCCATTAAACATGACAACATTTCGGAATCCTCGGTGACCTTTTCCATAAATCGTCCAAGTTTAAACATCGCCATGGCTTGTGTTACTTTTATTTGATAAAAGTTAATAAACGACCTTTTTTTTGACTCGAAATCTTCATCTTGATGAGAAGTGATTGGTTTTATAACGGCTTGTGAATCGGCTGAAGGTTCCATGGAAATGGATGCGGCCCATTTTAGCATTTCCTTAGCGAATTCGTGGGTTACTTTCGTGATAGTTTTACCATGGTAGGTAAGAAGATTAGGTTCAATGGAATCGATTAACAGCTGTTCACAAGTCCAGCCCGTCTCTACGATAAGAATAGGATCAGTCAGGATTGTTTTAGAGAACAGATCCATAAGTATGTTTCTGAGTTCACTTAGACTATATTTTACTTTTTCTTTAAAGACACCTTCATTAAGCATCTCTGTAGAAAGATTAATTGGTAAAACATTTGCAGACCATTCCAATAATTGACAGGTAAGTGGATCTTTATATTCATTGAACATTCTTCTTCCAACAGTTTCAACAATTGCTTCCAAACGTTTGAGTGCAGCTTTCGCTTCGCTTTGCAAATGCAAAACAAGAGCTTTTGGCTGGGTATCGACGAGTATTTCTACTTGGCTGGTCATTTGTACACCTTAATGTAGATTTGCTATTGCTGTTTGAAGGCTGCTTATCGCAGATGACTGTTGGGTATTTTTAGCTCTTAGCTCTGTTTGTATTGCATCAAGGGCTTGTAGTCGACTACTTGTTTCCGATATCGACTGTTGCAAGATATCTTCAGCACCTTGATTTAATTGTTTTATGGTTTCAAAGCTTGCACTTTTTAAGCGGTCATGAGCGATCGCGCTGTCCTGAGCTTTTGCAATTAATTGATCGCTACTTGCTAGTATTTCTTGTTTGAACTTTATGAGCGCCTGTGTTTCTTGTTCTATCATTTTTGTTTTCACTTCGAGCCATTGTGTAACTACTGCCATTTGTTGAGAGCAAACGCGAGCCAATTCCCAAGAACGTTGGATTGATGCAATTTGATGTGTAGGTACTATAACTGTAGAAGGCAGAGGTTCATTTTGATCAATGGGAGTTATAATAGTTATTGCATTCATTGGACTTACCTAAGTAAAACTCAATAGAATATAAAACCATCGATATTTATGTTGCAA
>Ga0206822_1002_pt1 | contig 23635 bp, 20 predicted proteins | sample Alteio_BWOrgCont_83_FD_152913 | JGI IMG/M metagenome (GOLD analysis project Ga0206822, IMG submission 152913) | Enriched cells from forest soil in Barre Woods Harvard Forest LTER site, Petersham, Massachusetts, United States -... | ecosystem: Environmental > Terrestrial > Soil > Temperate forest >... | reverse complement strand
TATTTTTATTTTAAAATTATTTTTTTGTGCAAATAGAATCCTCTCACTACAAGGATGAGGTAAGTCTTCTAAAGTTAATACAACTTCTCGCTTGTTCCTCGTCGAAGCTTCACTAGAGAGTATCGACCTCGTACTCACTGGTTTTTCCAGCTCAGCAATTTGTTGTAGGCCTTCTCTCTCGTCCTTCGCTTTAGGTTGAGGAGGAATTGGACTTTCCTGAGTACTTGCCGGAACTCGTTGAAACCCCATTTTTCCTACAATTGATGTTGGAGAAACTTCTTGCTTCTGAAGGTGTTGATTTGGATTTGGTTTACTTGATATATTTGACATATTTGGTATTTGTTATATTTTTTATATTTTTAATTTAAATAAAGTTAAAGAAATATAATATTATTGTCAATAATAAATTTGTCAATATAAATTTGCGAAAAACAGTATCAATCAAAACCTAGCTTCCGGTTTTAGCAGCAGGGCAAACGCACCAAAATTTTTGGGGCTAAAAATTAAAATAAAGACTGCGCTATATAAATAAAAACTCTGAGATCCAAATTTTGTTTTAACATTACTCCTACTTCCTGTGCGGAATCACCGACTTGCTTAAAAGAGAATACTACTTCAAATCAAAGCAGTATTAATTAGTCCTGGAAGTTTCGCGTCTGGCTTCCTTGGCTTCATTTACAACAATGTTTCTTCCTTCACAGTCGGAACCATTTAAAGCGCTAATTGCTGCAGGTAAACTTAACTCATCCATTTCAACAAATGCAAAACCGCGTGGCCGACCTGTGTCACGATCATAGATTAATTTTACTGAAAATACCTCTCCATAAGGCTCAAAGAGCTTTTGGACTGACTCAGTTGACATAGTAAAGGGTATATTACCTACATATATTGATTTGATCATTTTCTAAACTTAATTGTTGCACAGGTCCTTTTAATCAAAGAACCCTAACTGGGGTTACTACTTCATACTAAATTAATATTTCTTATAATTTCAATAATAAAATACAAAATTTTTTAAAATATTATAATTTCAGTTTCTTTATGGGATTGAAAATATATTTAACAATATTACATTAATAAAATGATTACTTATGAGACCTTTCTCCAAAATCTAGACCTAATAGAGCAAAATATAGAAAATGCCTGCAAGCGTAGCGGCAGACAGCGAAGTTCTGTGACTTTACTGCCAATTACCAAAACACATCCTGTAGAAATCATTAAATATGTTGTACAATCCGGCCTAGAATCAATCGGAGAAAATCGTGTACAGGAAGCGGTAGAAAAAAAACTTTTACTGGGTTCGAGCTCTTCTTTAAAATGGGAACTGGTAGGCCACTTACAATCGAACAAAGTTCTTTTAGCCATAGAAACTTTTGATCGTATACAAACTATTGATAACGAAAAGCTATTAAGAAAACTTCATACCGCAGCAACAATAAAGAACAAAAACATTCCCATCTTAATTCAAGTCAATGCCGGCAAAGATCCTGCAAAATTTGGAGTTGAACTCGAAAATGTGGATAAATTACTTGAATTAGCTCTAACGCTCAAAAATATACAAGTCGACGGATTGATGACTATTCCTCCTTTAAGTGCAGATATTGCTGTAGCTGAGCGAACTTTTGATACTTTACGCAATACCCGAGATCGCTTAATTGAACAATTTAAAGTTCCACTGCCGCATCTTTCCATGGGCATGTCTAACGACTATGTTCAAGCAATTGAAGCAGGAAGTACGATAATTCGTATTGGGAAAAGATTATTGACAAGTATTTGAATGAATGAAACAAAATCAAATAAATTTCATTAGACTTCGTTCCGGCGTCAAAAATTTATTCGGGATCCTCATGTATTTTTGTATACACTCCGGTCCCTTACAAATTTTTTCCTTGCTATAGAGCAAAATACTTAGTTTCGAAAGAAGTCTATTAATATAAAAGATATTGAAATAATAAAGATGCCAAAAAATGCAAATGTAGTTATACCATTTATAATATTTGGATTAATATTTAAACCACTCATTTTATCTAAAATATATTTGATATAAAATTCTGTTGTAGGGATCTGGTTAAGCCGCTTCTTAATTTTCCATTGAATGTCCGTAACCAGGCAATATCCAAACCCGAAAAAAATTCCGAGTCCACACCAAGAGATCAAAATTAAAAGTGAAAGAATAAAATGTGCAATTCTTGTTGATTCAATCAACCATCCAAATATAAAAAATCCAATAATAGAGAGATGAATCAGATGTAGTAAGAAATCCAATAGCTTAAGAGCGTAAGTGGGAATATATGAATTAATCATTTTCATTATTCATTTTTGCTATTTTATCAGCATAGTTCATAATCTTCTCAAAAGCATAAACATATTGATCTAAGATACCATTATCTGCTCCTGGAAAGGAGGGCAACTTTAAAAGGGTTTGATTATTGGCTTCAGTATTTGGAAGAATACAATTTGCATAGTCTGGGCAAGGATATTCCGAAGATAGACGCAAAATATTCTTAAAAGCACCTTCTCTAAAAAAAGGTTGTTCGTGGAGCAACGGGTATCTTGGCGCAGATGCTCGACATCCTTCTTTCAACAAGGCTTGAATAAGAAGTTTGATAGGTAAAGGAACTTTATTTCCTCTATATCTGATGAGGTATTCAAAATACACCCTTTCAATATGGCTGGGTGCCAAAAATGTATCAAATCCAAGTTTCTCAAGTTTGCTAGAGAGATAAATAAGATTTTTATTACGTATTGCATTATGCTCTTTCAATTTCTTTAATTGGTTACAACCTATGGCTGCAGAAAGTGGTGCTATTCGTGTTTTTATGCCAAAACTTGTTGCTGCGAATCTCCGCTGTGGCGTTTCGAGTTCAATGATCCTTGTTATATCTCCAAGACATATTGCCTTTTCATAATATTTATAATCATTACACAGAAACATCCCACCTTCACCTGCAGGTGCAAGCTTATCTCCTTGCAAACTAAATACAGAAATATCTCCGAGACTACCACAGGGTCTTCTTCTCCAAAATGCTCCGTGTGCATGAGAAGCATCTTCAATAATTTTTAAATTGTATCTTTTGGCAATATCAAATATCTCTGTCATCTTACTTGGAAGCCCCCAAAGATGAACTACAACTATAGCTTTCATTTTTTCTGTTATTTTTCTTTCCAAATCCACAGGATCAATACCCATACGTTCACTTTCACTTTCACAAAATACAGGTATAGCTCCAATCCACATCATTGGCAAAACCGAAGCCCAAAAAGTTGCTGAAGGCACTAGAACTTCATCTCCTGGCTCAAGACCAATACTGTAAAAGGCTGCTAACAATGCGGACGTACCATTATTGTGAGCGAGAGCATAAGGTCGTCCTGTGAAGTCCGCATACCCTTTTTCCAATTCTCTGATAATGTTGTGCGTAGAAATATTTCCATCCCTCATTACTTTTAATACTATTGCTTCATCTTCACTTGTCAGATCTGGCCATTTATTGGATATTTCATGACTTAAAGTCACTGCTGGTGTACCGCCTAAGATTGCAGGAAGATTTTTGCTTGTATTCATTTTAATCTTAATTTTCTTTTACTTATTAATTTTCTTTATTATATTATCAAACTCTTCTTCTACTTTTCTTCTGTATTCGATAACAGGCGAATCACCGTGATCTTGTTTGCGCAGGGGCAAGTAAGAAGCCAAATTTTCTAGGAATTCTAAATTTTCATTTTGGAACCCAAGCCCTTCCCTTGCTATCCACTGTGAAATATTGGTTCTTCTTCTCAAATAATCTTCGAGTGTACAGCAAAATTCTCTCTTAACACACCACTCTATGGACGGTACTTTATCTATCAAGCCTGGGAAGTTTGTCCTCACTGTTTCGTTTTTTGCATTTTTAACTTTAGTATTCAATACTCTGTGCAAATTAGGAAAAAATTTGCTTCTTATTTCCTTTTCAACTTTTGCCGCCATTGAGAGGCATCCACTGATTTTCCCGCCATAGATGGATATCCATGGAGTATTTTCATCTTTAACAATTTTATATTTGCGTGAAAGACTTAAAGGATAGCAATCAAACTTAAACGTTTTTTTTACTACAAGTGGGCGAAGCCCACATCGCATTGAAACAATCGGTGATTGTGCCAAAGAAAATTTCAAATTTCTAGACGCCTGTTTAAGTAGAAACTCAATATCTTCTGGAATAATTTTAAATCCTTCGTCTATCGAATTGACTTTAGTTTCCGTTGGCCCCCAAAGCGAAATCGGCCCCCAGGGAATAAAAGTTAAAGTATCTCCGTGTTCCCCCATCTCAAAAATTAAGGGTACATTATGATTTTCAGGCCGCTTATAACCAATGAAAACGCCTTTACTAAATACATGTTTGTAAGGACTGTAAATACCAAATTGTTCATTGACCGCATCAGTCCAAACTCCGGCACAATTGAGAATTACTTTTGTTTTTATTTTGCATTCGTTATTTAAAAAGTGATCTTTTAAATCAACAGACCAAAATTTATCTTTATTATTATAGGTTGCATTTTGGATAGAACAATAATTAATAGCTAAACAATTTTCAGTCTGATTTTCTATGATCCAATCCAAAATTAGTCTGCAATCTGACTCTTTAAGAAAACCTTCTTGATAAAGAATTGATTCATTACTATTTTGTTGATTTAGAAAGTCTAGTTCTTCAAATTTTTTTTCAAATTTTGGTCTTTCTCTTCTAAAAGCACTCATCATCCAATATAATTGCAATGCAAAATAAGCAAGATACTTATTTCTCCCCCATTTCTCATTGGAAATATATCTGAAATATTTTTCTGTAATTTGGTCTTGGAAAAAATTGATCATTTTATCTCTATCATTAGAAAGACTATAGACTGATAAAAAAGCTAAATTTTTTAAATAAAGCAACCCTCCCCATATCATCATTGCCGAGCTTTGGCTTGTTCCACAACTAAAGTCACCTTTTTCTACTAGTAATACCTTATAGCCTTGCCGACTCAGTTCTCTATATACTGAAGCGCCATTTATTCCTCCACCAATAATTACTACATCAAAAGAATTATTTACAATAATATTCCAATTTTTTTGGCGTATATTCATAATCCTTAATAATTTCTAAATTATAGTAATTCATTTATCCATTCTTTACGTCCCACAGCACAGCAATTAAAAATAAAGGGATTATCACTAAGCGCTTTTTTAATCTCAACATGTCCTCCAGCAGCGGTTAATAAAGCAGCTCCTGCTGCGATATCCCAGAGACAAGTTCCTTCCTCAAAGTAAACATCTGCACGACCAGCTGCAACAGTTGCCAATGCTAAGGCTGCACTTCCAATCATACGTACCTTTTTAAAACGATGCACTTTACCAATAAATAACTTCATCGATTCAAATGAAGAATCCATTCTAGCTGGAAAACCTGTCATTAGGCATCCTTGGCTCATGGTTTCAGACCATCTTGGCAAAATTCTTTTATCATTAATAAAAAGATCTTGAATGACCGAACCCCAGTACAATTCATCTCGGTTAAAATCATAAATGATGCCAGCAACAAAATCGCTTCCTTTCATGAGTCCGATACTGACACAGGTTTGAGGCTGACTGCGTAAATAATTGTAAGTTCCATCTAAAGGATCTACTACCCAAAAAAACTGATCGCTTTTTAAAAGAGAGCCTTCGCCCCCTTCTTCCTCCCCTACTATAGGCAGACCTGTTTTTTGAGTTAAAAGATCACGAATCAAATGTTCAGAGTCTAAATCAGCTTGCAATTTAACATCTGTTGCGTCTTGAAAATTAACTTTCCGACTACCTTCAACCCCAAGTTTTAGGTAATCTCCAGCTTTTCGGGCTACATCCTTGGCAATTTTTAACCACTCTAAATTGAATTCGGAAATCATTTTTAGAAAATATATTCGAATAAAAAGCGAAAGGGGTCAATGCAATAGTTAAACTAAAGGTATTTAAGTGGTGTTAAATATTTTACCTGACCATGGAATTTTTCGACATTTTTTAAATAATTTTTTATTTTAAGAGAGTTATAGAAAAGAAACCATCGGTCCATCCAAACGAAAAGAAAAGGGCAACACAGACTAAATGCATAGCTAATATTATATGTCTACACTCAGATTCGCGCAGTCCGAATATAAATGTTAATACATCCCAATAAACTTCCATTCTTGTTTTTCCTTCAAAATTAGAACGTTCTTCTGGACGATGCTTTATACTAAGGAGTACAACAAACAATGACATAACGACAACGTCCATAAAGACTGCACATAATAATCCCCATGAAACTTCTCGCGCAAATCCCCAAAAATTTGGTATTAAAGAAACTATGGAAACTATGTATTCCCAGAGAGGCTTCAATATAATGTCATAAACCTTATCCTGCAAGAACTTCCCTGTCGCCTTGGCGACGACTTCGCCTACATATTCAACAACTCGGCTAAACAAGAGACAACCCCCTATACCAACTATTCCTTTCGCTAAGCTTTGTTTTTTAATAGCTAAATTTGAATGATTCATTTATAAAAAATTAAATTAATCGATACTGCAACTAAAACTATAATATTGGTAAGCCTTTTTCAACAATAATATTATTATAAATTAAGAATTCATTAACAGTATTGAAAGCTTCTTCCATCGTTGTATTCAGATAATTTATTATTTTTAATTAACAAACCATATCTACTAAATCACGTACACGGGAATTTTCTTCAACATTCCAGCCAAGTGGAAAGAGAATTTCGTAAGTAAAGTTTAGTCTAAAAAAAATTAACGTAATTGAAAAAGTTGTTTTTCAAACTCATTTACTTTATTTTTGTTTTATTTGGAAACTAAAAGGCGATTGATAATTGTAGGAACTATTTGAATTTAGAAGAAAGCTAAGCTGTTTCGCAGAAAAAGGCTTCGCATTTTTTTCGAGCGCATCAGGAACATTCTTTCCGGTAAGATCTTTAGCGAGATCTTTCATGAGATCATTAAGGTCAATAGGATCCTTTAAATAAGAGGAGAAGGCGGAGAAGTTATGTTTACGAGCGAAATCTTCATATGAGGAATTGCTTTTTTTTATAAGACTTGTATTTTGCGAGTCAGTATTTGAGGCGTCTGCGACTATAGATAGCAGAATATTCTTAGAAACAGTTGTATTTTGCACAGAACTATCTATAGGAGAATCCTCCGATGATGATATATTTTTTTGGATAGTAACTTCAGGAGCTGCATCTGGAGTAATGGAAACCTCACGGTCAGTGGGAAGTGGAAGATCTTGAAGATTTAATTCAAGAAATTGTTTTTCAACGAGTTTTAGGGTTTTTAATTCAAGGGATTTGATTCTGTTGTAAGCAGCACTATGTCTGTGAACAAGACTTGAAAGAGCTTTAAGTTCCTTTTGGTCTAGGTTGGATTGATTATCCGATAAGTATTTAAAAATTTTTTCGGCCAGAAGCTGTAGATTAGCTTCAGCAAGGTGATGGCCAGGATTTATGATTTCAAGAATTTGATTTGTATGTTTTTTTAGAACATGTGCAAAAGCAATTTGTTTTTGAAGATAAGTGGTGTTTGTTGCAAGATTCATTGTTTTGATAATTTTAGATTTTTATTTGTGTGTTATTTTTTTGTGTTAATTTTTTTAAATTACAATTTAGATGGTTATTTGATGTAAGTGATGTTTCTTTGCTATGTCATTGATATGCCATATTATTGGCTTAGTTAGTAATAAAAAGAGTCACGAAATTTTTTCTAATAATAGAACTAGTGACGTTACGCTGATCTGTTTTTCTTAAAACAGATAAATGTAAAACTTTGATTATGTTGATGATTAAGCGTATTTCAGGAGTCCGCTTAAAGTTTGAGTTACTAAATGTTGTATCAACCTTTTCAGGATTTTATTAAATATTCATATTTTTCATACGAATTTCAAGATTTTTTTTTAATTATTTTTAGGGAATTAAAGTAGGTGAAGATTCGAAAAATGATACAGTTTCTAATCACGAAAATCTCCTTTACATAAAATACTTAGATTATTCAGAAATAAAAACAAATTTTAGAAATTAAAGCTGGATTTTATAAAAAAAATCTGCCATGAATAGTGACAGATTTTTGGCCGGCTTAGCTCAGTTGGTAGAGCATTCGCCTTGTAAGCGAACGGTCGTCAGTTCGAGTCTGACAGCCGGCTCCATTTTTATTTTTTTAAATTGTCGTCTCAGGCGATAAACTATCTTTTACCAAGCTCTCAGTTCTTCTATTTTTCTCTTTAGCACTCTTTTCTTCCTCGGCATTATCTTTTGGCGTTTCATGTGGTTTATACCTAAATGGAATAACCGGAGATTTAATTTCACCAAATTCAAGGATTTCTTTGACGTGCTTGCCCTCTATAGTCTCGTGGACTAGCAAAGCTTGCGCAATAGTTTCTAAGGCTTGGCGGTGCTCTTCAATGATTATCCGTCCTCTTTCGTACTGAGAATTGATAAGATTATGGATTTCTTTATCAATTAACTCCGCTGTTTCCTCGCTATAATTTTGGGTCCGTGTGATTTCTTTGCCTAAAAAGATATGATCTTGGTTTTCACCCAATGCTATTAATCCTAAAGAACTCATTCCCCAGTCGCAAACCATGTGACGGGCCAATTTTGTGGCAATTTTTATATCACCCGAAGCTCCGCTGGTTATATCTCCAAGTGCAAGTTCCTCAGCTATTCGGCCGCCCATAGCGCAGCAAATTTGATTTAAAATACGTTGCTTTTGTTGATTTAATATATCTTTCTTTGGCGTAAACATGGTGCTTCCCAAACTTTGTCCTCTGGGAATAATCGTAACTTTATGGACTGGCAGATAGCCATCATCTATCACAACTTGCACTAATGCATGTCCTGCTTCATGATAAGCTGTAATTTTTTTGTCTTCGGCATCCATTAAGCGTCTACGCTCTCTTCCGTAAGCAATTTTTTCGCGTGCGTCGTCAATGTCTTGCATTTCGACGGCATCTTTATCGAAACGCGCGGCTATCAAAGCAGCTTCATTTAATAAGTTCTCTAGATCTGCTCCAGAAAAACCCGGAGTATTTCTCGCTACGAGCGATAAATCGATATTCTCTCCCAATTTAATATCTTTTGAATGAACTTTCAAAATTTCCTCACGTCCGTTGATATCAGGTAAATCAATAACTACTTGACGGTCAAATCTACCTGGGCGAAGAAGCGCGCTATCAAGAACGTCAGGACGGTTCGTGGCTGCGATCACAATGACTCCCTCATGCGAATCAAATCCATCCATTTCGACTAAAAGAGAATTTAATGTCTGTTCTCGCTCGTCATTGCCTCCGCCAAGTCCTGCACCTCTTTGCCTTCCTACTGCATCTATTTCATCAATAAAGATAATACAAGGGGCATTTTGTCTTCCTTGTTCGAACATATCTCGAACTCGAGAGGCCCCTACCCCGACGAACATTTCAACAAAGTCGGATCCACTGATTGTAAAAAACGGTACATCTGCCTCCCCTGCAACAGCTCGAGCGAGTAGTGTTTTACCGGTTCCAGGAGGACCCATCATGAGGACGCCTTTTGGCACTTTTCCGCCAATGCGCTGGAATTTTTTAGGATCTTTAAGGAAATCTACAATTTCAGAAACTTCTTCTTTTGCTTCATCACACCCAGCTACGTCTTTAAACGTCGCTACTTTATCGTCTCGAGTGAGCATTTTAGCGCGACTTTTTCCAAAACTCATGGCTCCTTTTCCTGCCATGCGAATTTGTCTGGCAAAAAGAAAATAAAGCAGGCCTATAAAAAATAGAAATGGAAGCACACTCCATAATAAATCTCCAAAAAGCGTACTTGCTGGCTTTTCTATAATCGCATTTCCACTTGGAGATGCCATCAATTCTTTAAATAAATCGTCTGTCAACCTTCCTTCAGCCACAAACATCGATGGTTTTGTAACTTCTTTACCATTAATAACTTCTGTCTGAGGAGCTTTAAGCTGACCTTTCACAACGTACCACTGAGTACCTCTTGAGGGATCGGATTTAATAGTTCCTCTTTCGATATTCCCGGCTTGCGCTTCTTTGATGACCTCTTGCATCGTCCAACCTTTTTGACTACTTTCCTGAACAGGGTAAAGTGACCATAGACCGATAATCGTAGCAAATATTATTAACCAAATGAATAATACTTTAGGCTGGAAACGTTCTGGTTGCTTATTTTTAGTGTTTTTCTTTTTGTTAGATTTGTTTTTAAAATTTCGATTCATAGGGCGTACTATACTTTCTTTTTACCAATTCTTACGTATATGTCAATTGTAAAGCGCAAACAGAACTTAGATCAACTCGAAATGCTTCAGCAATTGGCAATCCCGGGCACCATGCGATTCCATAATCCTTTTCATATATTACTGGCAACACGCCACGCATCTGTCTGGGAATTTTCCTATCAATAAAAAGATCTTGCAATTTACGAGTGCCAGAAAGCCCTAATGGCTGATAACGATCCCCTGCCCTCCACAATCTGACTGAAAAATTCATAGTTTTATCGTATCGTAAATAGGCTACGGAGTTCGGATCCATTTTTCCGCTGATGATCCCTTTTTTTAATTGCTCGTCTAAAATAATTTCTTTCACTTCTAGAAATTTACAGTTGCTTAATGCTAAAATGGTACCAGGACTAATGTCCGTACTATTCTCAGCTAACGGATGAATAGGCATGGAGCATTTTTTAATACTCTCTAATACTAATATTTTTTCTTTGAATATTATTTTTTGAATATTTCCAGCATTTATTTGAAAATCTTCTCCATGTATTACTTTATTTAATAAAATATCAAAGCTACTGGAGCTAAAATGATTGGAAACATCATTGTATTGTAACCATTTATGAAGTATACGTCGATATAAAGCTTTTGGCTTTCCATGAAGGAAAGTCATATTTAAAGTAGCAGCTTTAGGAATTTGGTGGGAATCTAAAATATCTTCCAGCCATTTTTCAATCGCTAGGCCATCTTCCTCAAGCAATTCTCGCGATCTTGCAACTCCTTTCCAAATATCTCCGATACAGGCAGCTTCCCATTCCGGAATGACATTCCTGCGGATGCGATTTCTAAAATAATAGTCCCCCTCGTTGGAAGAGTCTCTACAATAAGGTATTCCTGCTTCTTCTAACTTTTCTAATAAGAAGTTTTTTCCCACATGCAAAAGGGGTCTTACATGGGTCTTGCCTCCTTTAAAAAAATGAATAGCCCTCGGAGCGCATATACCCCCTGTTCCACTTCCACGAGCTATTCGCATCAACATCATTTCGGCTACATCGTTTATTTGGTGCCCTAATAGTAAAATTTTTCCTCCAATTTTTTCTAATGCTTCATTAAAAAAAAGATGCCGTTTCTTTCGCAAAGATCCTTCACTTTTATCTTTGATCAACGGATCTCCTATGCCGCAAATTAAAGATATATTTAATTCTTTGCAACAAGCGCTTACAAACTTCTCTTCTTCATCGGATTCCTTGCCTCTTAATTTATGATTGTAATGAAATACATAAATATTTTTATTTTTGCTAAAAAAATGTCCGTAAATTAATAGCAATAAAAATAAGGAGTCGCTGCCGCCAGAGCAAGTTATGCCCCAGGGTTCATTGGTTTTATTTAATAAAAAATCAGTACATTGCGGATGTAATTGATCTAAAGAAATTTCTTTAGATAAAGTCCGAGCTGCCTTAGGCCAATCAGTTGCTGCCAATAAACTCATCACCATACCAAGGTCTTAAAGCCAAAGGAACGCGTACACTTCCATCTTCCTGTAAATTATTTTCTAAAATCGCGGCTAATACCCGTGGGACAGCCAGTCCGGAACCATTGAGAGTATGAACCACTTCAGCCTTTCCTCCATTTCGCGGCCTATAACGAATTCCAGCTCTTCTTGCCTGGAAGTCAGTAAAATTACTACAACTAGAAACCTCAAGCCATCGTTTCTGCCCGCCGGCCCAGACTTCTAAGTCATATTGCTTAGCATGGGCAAAACCAATATCGCCAGTGCAAATTAAAAGAACACGGTAAGGTATTTCCAGCTTTTTGAGGAGTTCTTCGGCGTCCAAACGCAATTTTTCTAATTCTTCAAAACTTTTTTCTGGGTGTACCCATTTTACGAGTTCGACTTTATCAAATTGATGTAATCGGTTCAATCCTCGAACGTCTTTTCCCCAGCTTCCGGCCTCTCTTCTAAAACAGGGAGTGTAACCACAATGATAGACAGGTAAATCTTTTTCATCAAGAATTTCATCTCGATAAAAATTGGTTACAGGAACCTCTGCGGTCGGAATAAGATAAAATCCATCTCTAGTGTCCTCGTACATTTGTCCTTCCTTATCTGGAAGGGCGCCGGTAGCCATGGCACTTTCGGCATTGACAAGAATTGGGGCAAGCAATTCTTCATAACCATTCTTCCTGGCCTCTTCTAAATAAAAGCTAATCAAAGCGCGCACTAACCGTGCCATATCTCCTCTATAAAAAGGAAACCCAGCGCCTGTAACTTTTACACCCCTAGGGAAATCTAAATAATGTGTAAACCATGGAATATCATAATGTGCTTTTGCAAATTTTGAGACACTGTCCACATCGCCCCATTGAGAGACAGCGACGTTATCATTTTCATCCTTACCAATGGGCACGCTGGCATCTGGAATATTAGGAATGGTTAAAAACAAAGCCTGCCAGATGTAATCGATTTCCTTCATATTGTCTTCCAATTCCTTTACCTTTTCGGATAAGACTTTCAGTTCTTTAACTTTTTCAAGAAACTCCGGGGAACCTTTCTTCGTTGCGGCCATTTCGGTATTAGCAGATTTTAGCAAAGCTCTAGCTGTTTCAGTTTCTGCTACGCAAGCTCTACGTTTGACGTCAAATTCCAATATGGCGTCTAAATCACAAGCAAATTTTTTTTTCTTTATCCCTTCGCGCACAAGCTCTGGATTCTCTCTTAAAAGCTTTAAATCAATCATTATTTATAAAAGTTAGTCTCCTAATATAAAATAGGGATTCGACGGGATAAAGCATAAAAATAGCCTAAAACTCATTTTTTTATTTTTTTGTAAAATTTTATGGGATGAAACTTAATACCAAATCCCATTCTAAAATGAACAAATGCCGACTTGCCTTTATGCCATCTAATGAGCCTTCTTCACTCGCAAGTACTCGACGTACCTCGGGTACGCCTGTGCGCTTGCTCGATCAGAATGTCATTATCTGGCATAAATTCAAGCGACCTTTGTTCATTTTAGAATGAAATTTGGTATAAGGTAAACAAGGATGGCAATTTTCAGCGAAATGTGCAATGCCAATGCATTCGTCTTCGCGCCAAAACTGATTATATTACTGTCACTCATAAAGCTGGGTTCAAGGAAGACAAGGTTGGCAATTTTGAACAAACTGATTAATACCAATGCATTCATCTTTACAGCGGTAATGGACTTCATGAAGCCATTTGGCAGGGATGAGAAGGACGTCGCCTTCTTGAATAATGGCTTCATAAAAAATAATCTCGGCTAATTCAGGATGATTTTGAAGGTCTGGTTGCATAAAATTGAGGTTAGCCAAATATAAATAATCATCCGAAAAGTCATAGCAACAACTAAGCTCATTAAGCATCTTAGCGGAATTAGGTCTTGTCATTAGTGCATATGCGGCAGATGGCGAGGCAAGAATAACTAACTTAGGTCCTCGAAACTCAATAAGGTAAGAATCGTGAGAAGGATGTGCATGCATAGTTATCCGTTTCCCGGTTCCTAGAAGCAACGTCACTGTGCCGTCGTCAAACATCGCATTCAGAGGGAAGCAACTAAACTCTTTGTGTAAGAGAAATGAATTGTTGTTATCGAGCTCACTTATATTTAAGTTAATGTGACCAATTTCCTTTAATTTTCTAAAATTTATATGACGTAAGAAACTGATATCTTCGTCATCAAAATAGTTGACGTGAAAACTATCTTCCCAAGAAAGATCTTCAGGTACTTTCTGTCTTGAGCTATCAATATTAAGATGCAAAACAGCATCCTGATACTTCTTGAGAAGATATTCAAATGTAAAATTCATGCCTGGACAGTTGCTTGCTGCGCCCCGAACAATATATGGCATTAAGCAGTGAGTGTATGGATTTAAAATATCACCGGGTTGCAGTTCACGAACTGATTGGAATTTCAATTTATCGGATCCGTAAAAGGCAGTTGCCAAAAGGGTCATATGATAGATAAAGATAACGATAGTAATTAATTGCTTCATTTGTTTCAAAAATTTGGGAATTAATAGTTTAAGATTCAAGTATGGACAGGACAACAAAGTAACATAGATAATCCTATGATCCTTTTTAGATATCTATATTAGGATTTTTAATTTCAAGTAATCGGCTAATTGACTCGGGTTGAAGTGGGGTTTAGTTTAAATTAACTTCATTCTTCAATTATTTTAAATTATTGTCAATAGTGGTATTCAATTAAAAAATACTAATTAATAATAATAAATATCAGTTTTAATCATAAAGAGCAGTGATAACCCTATGAATAAAATAACAACCTCAGTTCGGGAAAATTCCGAACTGAGGTACAAGGAAGAAAATTGGTGACCTAGCGAAAAGAAGCTTTAATTTCCAGTAATCTTTTTATTGACTCTTGTGGAAGTAAATATGTCGTAAAGAGTCCATCTTTCTTTTGTGAAAAAGACTGGTATAAATTCGATAATGTATATAATTCCGCAAATTAATGATAACCACCAATAAGTACTTAATTTAGCATGATAATCTTCCATGCTTGTACTAGTAATTTGCAAAATTGCTATAGGGAGTAAGGGTAAAATCCATAGAAAGGCTCTAGTAAAAGCTGTGGCGAAATTTATTTTTTGATTATCTAAATCCGATACATATATCTTTAAAAGTCTTTTCCCAAGGCTTGCTTGCCATAGAGAACTTTCAAAAAATGCATAGTATAACCACAATACAGGATAAAAAATTAAACTAAAATTGAGCATAAAGATATCCAGCTCATTTATTTTAGATGCACCTATAGCAATAATAATTAAAACTATCCAGGAAAAAATACCTAGTATAATGGCATCTATAATGTAAGCTATAAATCTTTTGAATCTACTTGCAGGAATCATGATAATTTGGGGTTAAATGAAGCTTTCTGGGTTAACTTCAATTTTATTTTTTAAGAATTATAAAAAATTGTCAAGAGTTGTTGTTAAATGATATAAAATTTCTTTTAATCATAAGAATTATTTTTAACAAAGGTTTCTTTCATAAAAAGACAAATGATAGCACCTAAAAATAAAATGGCAGGCAGTATTATTAGGGCGGCACGGTAGTCATTGGAAACTGCTAAAAGGGAAGTTGATTTTTCAATGAGCCGATTTTTGCCTAAAAAGACGAGAATGTAGCCCACCACGGGTTGACATAAGCCACCAACAATTGTGATTATCATATTCACAACAGCCATCGCCGTACCTTTGAGGTATTTTTGATTGGCTTCGAAACCTGCAACAAACGTGACTACTTCTGATGAGCAGAGGATGCCTGAAATGAAAAGTAAAGCACACAGGTAGAAAAATGGAATAGAAGGAAAGAAAAGCATTATAGAGAAGAGCGTGCCACTCGCCAAAGCGCTCCAGAAAAGAGGAGCTTTTCTTCGTCCACAAAAGTCAGAAAACCATCCAGCAATAGGGCTTCCGATAAGCCAACCTAAGTAAAGCATAGCAATCGCATTAGCAGCTTCTATTTTTGAAACGTTTGAAACATTCATTATGTATTGAATACCCCAAAGATCTGCAAAAAGCGAAAGTGGCAGGAATAGTGCACCTCCTATCAAGCCAATAATCCAAGTTTGGGGGTTTTTAAGAACAATGAATAGGCCAATGAGAAAATTATTCTTTTTTTCCTCTTTCTTGTACATTTCTCGTCGTCGTTGCTCCCATGCTGGAGGCTTCGGAATGGCTATCAAAAGAATGGCTGCTACAAAAAGTCCAGTAACCCCCGCTATTTCCCAACTGTGTTTCCAACCAACATTATCAACAAGCCGTGAGAGCATCGTTGTGCCCATCATGGCTCCTAGCATGCCTAAAGCAGTAGTCAAGCCGGAGAGAAATGCTATGCGCTGCGGAGGATACCAAACAGTAGCAACGTACAAAACACCCACAAAACCAAAGGCAGAACCAAAACCCATGAATAAACGGCCAATGGTAAGAGTCCAAAGAGTATTCGTTGAAAGCGTCGGAATAATACACCCTATTGCAACAATGAGTGTAGCCGGTACGAGTAGGCGTTTTCCACCAAAACGGTCAAACAATATTCCTACAATCAATTGCATAGGAGCATAGATATAATGGTAGGAGGCAATTGAAGTGGAGAGCGTTGCGCTATTGACCTGGAAAGCAGCCTCAAGTTCAGAGAACATAACATTTGGAGCGACACGAACGATGTATTCATAAAGATAGAAAAGAGCCGCTGAGGTCCAAATAACTGCTGGAAGAAAACCCGTTTTGTGTTCAATATGAGGATGTGGTAAAGGCTTTTTAGACATGTTATGGTAGAAGGTAAAGGAACCCAAAAGAAATGCAATAAAAATAAAAGCCTATAGAAAATATCTACAGGCTTTTATGTGAATTAAAAGCAAAGCTTTTAAGCAGCTGCCTTTAAAGCAGCACCAGCTTTAAACTTAACAGTTTTAGATTTAGGGATTTTGATTTTTTCCCCAGTGCGTGGATTGACGCCTTGACGAGCCGCACGATTAGCTACTTTAAAAGTACCGAATCCAATGAGTTGTACTACTTTGTCCTTTTTAACACCAGATTTAATGGCACTTAAAACAGCATTAATTGCACGTTCTGCTTCAGCTTTTGAGCACTCTTTTTCTAGAAGTTTTTGAACTTCTAGGATTAATTCTGCTTTGTTCATTTTTTTCCTTTTTGAGTTAGGGTTAATATTTTGTAGGAAACTGATGTGTTCCCTAGATATAGGATGAATAGGAATTAAGTGCATTCGTCAATATTTTTTTCAAAAAAAATGTCTTTCTTTTGTTTTTTTATGCGGGTTTAAGCTCCAAAAAGGAAGAACGAAACTGACAAAAATTAAAAAACTTTTTTTAAACTTGCAATTTTACTAAGAGTGAGGCTTATTAAATGAATTCTTTTTTGCCCGGCTAGCTCAACTGGCAGAGCAGTTGACTCTTAATCAATTGGTTCGGGGTTCGAGTCCCCGGCCGGGTACCATGAATTCCACACAGTTTTGAAAAAAACCCTGCTTCTTTAAAATGAAGCAGGGTCAATCTACTAAGCTGATCTAATTAAATTAATTCTTAGATTACGCTCTTTTCAAAGATAGAATTAACGCTTCAGCTTCTGCTATGAGCTCAGAATTATAAGATTTTAGAAGAGCTTCAATAACACGGCTATCTGATTTTCTACTCGAACATTCATCAGCAAATTGCCTTAAAGCAGTTCTACGTACATTTGCCTTGTCTTTCAAAAATGATCTTAATTCTTTTATTATAGTGTTCTCAACCGTTTTAGTATCGCACTTTGAACATACGTCTTTCCTGATTTCCAAAAGAGCTAACTTTTCGATTTCTTTTACTAATCTTGCACAATTACTTCTAACAGACTTAAGATCAATCTTAATTTTCTTATCTTTAGCAACCTTTGCTACTAGATCAGGACATTCAGCAAATGCTTGATCTATCCCTGATACTATCATAAATGGTAGACACTCATGAAGCGCTGCTCGGCAAGGTTTGCATTCTTTCGTGATTGCAAATCCATTCAGTACTGAAAGAATGGATATGGACATTATCATTAATACTTTTTTCATAATCTTTTTTTGTGTTAATATTTTTGTTAATTTTTTGTTATCTTATAAAACATAAGATTACAAATAAACAAATTAGATTATTCACTCACATCCGTCAATTATTACTTCTATATTTTAATATAATTTTATTATATCATTTTCAATCAAAATTCAGTAATAAAAATTAAATACATCATATATGAACTGAATACATAAATAATATTAAGATTTTTTTCAATATCAATAAGAGCTAATAAATTTTATTGCTTGTCGAATAAAAAACCCTGCTTGTTAAAAACAAAGCAGGGTCAAGCTATTAAGTGCTCTAATTAATTTAACTCTTAGATTAAGCTTTTTCTACTGATTGAATTATCGTTTCTGCTTTTGCTACGAGCTCAGAACTATAAGATTTTAGAAGAGCTTCAATAACGCGACGATCTGATTTGGCACCAGTGCATTTTTCAGAAAATTGCGCTAATCCTTTTCGATGTACATTTGCTTTTTCTTTCAAGGATTTTCTCAATGCTCTTACTAAGTTTTTATCAATCGTTTTAGTATCACATTTTGAACATTCTTGATCCAAAACACTTTTTAAAACTTTTGACGTTTCGATTTTTTTTGCTAATCTAGCACAGTCATTTTTCATAGACACCAGATCAACATTAATTTTATCTTCTTTAGCTACTTGTTCTACTAGGTCAGGACAATTATTGAATGCTTGATCCATAGCCATTACTACCATAATTGGCGCACTGTCATGAATCGCTGCTTTGCAAGGCTTGCATTCTTTCTTGCCTGCAAATCCATTCAGTATTGAAAGAATGGATATCGACGTTATCATTAATACTTTTTTCATAATCTAATTTTTGTTAATATTTTTGTTAATTTTTTGTAATCTTATAAAACATAAAACTACAAATGAGTAAATTAGACTACTCTCTTATTTTCGTCAATTAATTTACTTTATTTTTTAATAAAATTCAATTATATCATTCTTTAGCAATACTTAGTAATAACAATTTGAACACATCATTTAGTAATTTTTATTACTCATAACAAACCCTGCTTGTTACTGATTTTTAAGTTTGGGTTTAGACTTTGTGTGTTTTCTTGCAAGTTTTGGAGATTTTTTTGAGGATTTATCTTCAGCGAGCTCAAAGTCCATTTGACGTTTAAAACGATCAATTTTATTGACGCAGACTTTGATTTCTTGTCCGACACTGAAGGATTTATGGTGACGTCTTCCAACAACCTTCGTACCTTGAGAATTGAGATAGTAGATATCATCCTTTAGTAAAGAAAAGGGAACGAGGCCAAAGGCCATAGATTCAGTAAGTTCAATGAAGAAGCCAAAATGCCGAATATCGGTAACGATTGCATTAAATACAGTTTTTTGAGGTTTGGAAAGTTCGTGTTCGAAGTATTCTAGTAATTTGATTTTTGAAGATTCACGTTCAGCCTCGGTACTATTTTGTTCAGTGATGCTGATGTGTTGAGCTAAGTTTTGTAATTGTCCTTGAGAATAGGGCTTATGAGGAGTTTTTACTGCAGTTTCGTAGCCGTATTTTGTGAGAAAGTTATCGAAAATTCTGTGAATAATGAGGTCAGCGTACCGGCGAATTGGGGAGGTAAAGTGCGTATAGTGTACCATATTCAGTCCGTAATGTCCATCGGAGGAAGCACGGTAGCAGGCTTGCTTGAGGCTACGGAGAAATTGTATCTTTAGGGTATAGCCCTGAGGATGCGTTTTGATTTTATGAAGGAGTTTGACGACATTTGAGCGATTTGTGAGGTCCCCAGTTTGTAATTCGAAGGTGAGGAGAAATTCTCGGAGTTCGTTAAGTTTTTCTGGGTCTGGTTTGTCATGAACGCGGGAGATGAAAGGCATGTTGGCTTCGAGGAGAGTTTTGGCGACGATCTGGTTTGCCAGAAGCATGTATTCTTCAATGAGTTGGTGACTTTCATCGTAAAGTATGGTCTCGATATGATCGGCGTAGCCTTGTTCATCGACGAAAATTCTGACTTCAGGCATGTCGAGATCGAGGCTTCCTTTTTGCATACGGTGCTTACGAAGTTGAGATGCAAATTTCCAGAGCTTGCGGATGGAGGATTGAAGTTGCTTGAGAGTATCGTCAGAAAAATCTTTTAAGGGACGGCCAGTTGCACCGGTTTCGAAAGCGGGTGGAGGTGCTACTTCACGGATTTTGGACAAATCATCTTCAATAATAAAGGCATAGGCTTGATGGTAGGTGAGCCTTTTATTGCTACAGATAACGGAATTGGCGAAAGAAGTTTCTATGATTTTGCCATTAGCGTTGAAGGTAACGAAGACGGTTTTAGTGAGGCGATCTTCGTTTTCAACAAGACTGCAAATACCATTAGAAAGGATGAAGGGAAGCATTGGAATTACCGAACCGATGAGGTATGTGGAATTGCCACGTTTTTGAGCTTCTTTATCAATTTCAGAATTGGGATAGACGTAGTAACTGACGTCAGCAATGTGAATGCCTACGCGAGTTTGGCCATGGGGGAGTTCTTCGATCGAAATGGCGTCATCAAAGTCTTGAGCGTCGTCGGGGTCAATAGTAAATGTAAATAAACTACGGCAGTCCAATCGGCCAACGATTTCTTTATTTTGTACTTTCGGGCAAATTTGGCCGGCCTCAATTTTGACCCGATCAGTGAATTCTGGAGAAAGGTTATATTTATGGAGAATGGCTTTGTATTCAGCGAGTGCAGTATGAGTTTCACCTAAAACTTGAATGATTACGCCTTCGGGGCTTAAATGACGGTGAATCCAATCTTTGAGTTCGACGACGACTTTTTGGCCGAGCTTGGGAGGAGGAGAAAGTTTTAGTTCATTGGGATCAGCAATGATGATGTCTTGGATGATTTTGGGATCATCAGGCAGAATAAAATGATAATTGCGTGTTTTTTGTAAAGTTCCAATGATGGTAGTGAAATGACGACGTAAGATTTGTTTGACTTGGCCATAAGTTTCACCAGATTCAAGCGGGGGAAGGCGTTTGCCTTTTTTGTATCTTGGTTTGGGTCGTTCCTGAACAATACGGATCAGGACGTGGTCATTGTGAAGGGCAACGTCGGTATCTTTTGATAGAATAGGAATGGGTTCAGGTTCTGGAGTGCCTAAGGGATGATCGGGAAGGAGGAGCGCGTTACCGTTGGGCTTAAATTTAATAATGCCACTGATTAAATCGGCTTCTTTGGCGATTACATAGCGCCCTTGTTTTACAATTGCAAGAAAGCCTTCTTCAACTAATTGTGTTAAAATGGTTTTTGCTTCTTTAATTTGAGGCAAAGGAAGTTTGAGTGAGGATGTAATCTCATCAAAAGTTGAGGGGGTATATTGAGAATTATCGAGAAAGGACAGTAATTTATTTTTTAAGCTCATCGTTTTTCAGGGAGGTTAGAAATGACGGTGGGAGAGGTACCTTCAGTGAGTAAGGAGGTGAGGTAGGGAATGAGTTGTTTTTTTCGACTGACGACATCTTTAAGTTCAAAGATGGGAAGATTATCCATTTGAGGATAGCCTATTTGATTGATAATATCATGATCGCCTTGGACGACTAAAAGAGAGTTTTGAGTATTGATATCGGTAACAAGGAGCACAGAAAACATGAGAGCTTCTCTTTTTCTAAAGACTTCGAGGGCTTCTATGATTTCTTTATAGTGTTCCCAGAAATTGGTGAACCCAAGTTCTTCGACTTGAGATGCGGAGAAGCGGAATTCACCTTCTTGGTATTCTTTGCAGTCACTTTCTATAACTTTTTGTGCAGAGGAATTTAGAATAATGGATCCAGAGTTAAATATAATTTGAGAAAGTGCATCCGAGGTCATATTAGCTATCTCGCTGAGCCAGCGGATAGTCTGACGATCGCTCTCAGTAGTTGTAGGGCTATTAAGATTGAGCGTATCAGTGACGATGCCGCCCATCATTATCCCTGCTATAGAAGGTGAAGGAATAATATTATGGGAGCGGAACATATTGGCAATGATAGTGCAAGTTGATCCTACAGGTTCATTGATAAAGCGAATGGGATATTTGGTCATAGGATTGCCAAGGCGGTGATGATCTATGATTTCCGTGATGGTCACTTCATCGGCACCATTGACGGCTTGAGTGAGTTCATTATGGTCAACAAGGACAAGCTTTGTTTTAACAGGTTTAATGATATCGCTTTTTGAGAAGACACCAGCGAGTTTATATTCGTCATCGACGACGAAGTAGAGAGGAGCAATATTGTAGGCTATTTTGCGTCTAACTTGGGAGAGCTTTTCTTCTGGGCTAAAGGAGATAATTTCTTTTTTAATAATAGAGGTGATGGGGGTGGCGGAACGTATGAGCCAAACGGTTGAAGCGACATCAAATGAACTTTTGACGATGGAGATTTTGTTTTTAATCGCTTTTTCGAGAATATGAGGTTCGATAGGCTGCTTGCCGGTGACGACAAGGAGGCGAACCTTGAGTTCTATGGCTTTTTCCTGGATATCCAGGCGGTTTCCCACCACGATGATGGTCTGGTTGGGTTCGCCTTCATTTTGAGAAAAGTCATCAAAAGAATTTGTATCCATAACTCCGATACGAATGCAGAGTTCTTCGATATTCGTTTCGTTATAGAGTTGAAAAACATCTGCATTGAGGGAACGAACGATAGCTTCGACACTTGTGCGAATGAACCGCATCTTACGAGGATTTAAGGGTTTAGGAATAAAGTATTCGCCCAATTGAAAGAAGGAAATAACGCCTTCGATGTGGTTATTTTTGTCGAGGACAGGAAGGGCGCGGATATCATAATTGTCAATGAGTTTAAGGGCTTCTGCGCAAGTGGAGGAAGATGTGATTTTTTGTACACGATCTAAAGGGACCATGATGTCATGGATTCTAGGAGTGACGTCCCCAATGAAGACTGGTAGTGGGATATTGAAGTGGTTAAGGATGGAGTTGATGCGAGAGGTGGTATTACCACATCTGGCAGGGATATAGTTGTTAAAGCCTAATTCTTTTTTAAATTCACTGTAGGCGATAGCTGAGCAAATGGAATCAGGATCTGGGTTTTTGTGTCCGATAATGTAGATTTGGTCGTCCATAAGATTTTTTGTTTCTTGAATATTTTTATTTAAAAAAAATGCATTAGTCGAGCACAGAAGAATGGGGAGGGAGAGCTTCGAGAATATTTGAAGTAGGTTTGCGTGTAATAAAGTGAGTAAGCAACCCTTCATGTTCATTGAGATTGGAATACCATTTAACATGTCCATCTAAAAAGGCGATAAAACCGCCCTTTTCAGCGTACACGGCTTCGCGTGACCACTGACCATTTGTTTGAAGCCCGCGGGTCCAAGCCACGGGAGTAGTCGAGGGATTTGCATTACTTGGGATACCTTTAACCAAAGTGATGCTAAGGGGGAAGGTTTTGAAGGCATTGTTAAGATTCCATTTCGAATTTTGAGGGTCGAGTGAAATGATATATTTAGGAGGAGCGGCGAAGGCATTTTCGACTAAGGGATCTTCGCTAATAATCCATAAGTTAGGATCATTCAGATCGGCTTTTTCTGCTAGAATGGCGATCATTTCATGCAGTGTGGTTGATTTATTTCCAATTTGTCGATGATCACCATTTAAAAAGGAATAATAAGCGAGTGCAATTTGGCGAAGATTGTGTGAAACCCTTGATTTTCGAGCGCTATCCATTGCCTTTCCCACCACGGGAATGAGTATCGCTGCAAGCAACGCAAAAATTGCTGTAACTGTCAGGATTTCCAAAAGTGTGAAGGCTTTTTTATTTTTCATAGTCGTTAAGACATAA
>Ga0206822_1086_pt1 | contig 23919 bp, 20 predicted proteins | sample Alteio_BWOrgCont_83_FD_152913 | JGI IMG/M metagenome (GOLD analysis project Ga0206822, IMG submission 152913) | Enriched cells from forest soil in Barre Woods Harvard Forest LTER site, Petersham, Massachusetts, United States -... | ecosystem: Environmental > Terrestrial > Soil > Temperate forest >... | reverse complement strand
CCACAAGAAATGCATATTACTTTTCAACATTCCGGGATTGATTATAATATTGATTTGGTAAAAGGTGGAAAAGCAGAACATTCCGTAGAAATCAATGGTGTAACCTACACAGTATTAGGGGACAAAGAAAAACTAGTGGACGCCTGTAAGATTTTAAGATCAGTTTCTTTAAATTCAATTACAAGTGAGAAAGATCTAGTAGGCAGATTGTCTCTTCGCGGAGACATTGCTTTCCCTCAAGCTCAAAAAACAGATGAGATTGGGTTAGGGGTTCTCAGTACTAAAAAATTACCCTCAACAAAAAAAACGGAATCCCTTGAAAAGTTGGACGAAGATCGCCAGACCCAGCAAATGGGGCGTGTCATTATTATCGGTGGACATTCTACAGCAGGCAAGACAACAATCATTAGTGCTATCATGAAGCTTGATCCAAATCAAAATGAACTTGGCATCGATATAACTCCACCCAGAAGCATTTACGAATTTCTAGAGGTGAACCACACAAAATTTGACGTTCCGGATGAAGATTGGCATCATTTGCACGATGTACTTATTCCCAGAGAAGAAAACTTTCATATTCACGATGCAGTCGGTGGAGAATTCCAATTTCGCAGTGAGGCATCGGAAAATGATAAGGCTCGAGCTAAAATTACCGCAGAAAAGTTAAGTGGGCCCTGCCAAAAGTATATAGAAACATTGCCTCACTCCTCTCTCCTAGTTATGGACAAGGCTTATGAGTTATCAGGTAATGGCAAAAGCGTGGTTATGGATACAGTTAATATTGATAAATTAGATAAACACCCTTTGGAAAGTCAAGGGCAGGTCACAAAGGTCCTTGTCTATTGTAAAATTGGTACCCTCTCAAACAGATTAAAACAAAGAACACGTGAAGCCTTAGAAAGTGGTCATCCCGAAAATGTACGAGCCGGTACTTTTCCTCTTCATCAATATCTGGAAGTTTTTGGGCCCCGAAAAACAGGGGATAACGAGGAAGATGTTATAGACACCGTCAGTCGCGAAACTGTAGAACAGGTGATTGATGAGCAGTTTGATGCTGGTGTTCAGGACCTGAAAAGGAGAAACCCCCAGCAATATTCTCAAAAGATTCAAGATGGGAGTATCGCCAGAGAGAAAGAAGATGAAAAAGCGAAGTTATTAGAGGCATTTGGATTTACATCTTTGGATCCTATGCATAAAACTGTGCAACTTACCCCGAGGCTTCAATGGACGATGAGGGTGGATACAAGCAACTTCCCTTCAACAGAAGAAACCGCAAAGAAAATCTTGGGCATTTAATTTAATAGTGAAATAGATTTATCAACATGTGAAATGTACCAGCATGCTTGCTTTGGTACAAGTCGCTTTTCTCATCATGGAGCTCCTTTCATCGAAGAACGTCCCAAGTCTTAGTGTTTCCATAATGATTTCAAACGATCTAAAGCAGCCTTTTGCTCCTGTTTTATAGCCTCAATTTTATCCTCAAGTTCTTTTTGTCGTGTATTAATCTTTTTTTTAAACAACTAAACTTGTAAATCTTATTGCAAAATAAGTTATTTTTATATATGATTTTTAATTGAAAGAATACACCGGGAGAGGTTTATTTATGACATTATATCAGACACAATATGGACAATCCATAGTCTCTTGGAATGAATTTAAAGAAGACATCAGTCCAAATAGTGACGAAGTATGGGAGCTAATGCGAGGCCAAACAGCCGCAAGTTTTGTATATCATCATTATCTAAATCCCAAGTTTCCTCACGGCGATGATGAAGATGATGTGTTAGCGTCTGATCCAAAACAAATCAGAATCTGGAATGCTGTGAAAAACTTAATTCCTAGCTTTGGAGATTATAAAAAAATCATTATTTCTATTGAATTTCAGCATCATGTTTTTGGCCCAATATTTCCTAAATCCCCTTTTACAGATGCATATCGTTATAATAATGTTGCTTTACGTATTGCAGCTTTTGCGCTTTTATTGATGGAAATGCCGATACGCTATTTAGGAAATTTTATTTTTAATAGAGCCATGGATATTTATTCCTTTAAAAATCCTAATTTTGCAGAATATTATAAATGTCGAGAAGCAATATATGTTGGTCAACCTTTTTTAGAAATGACAAACCTTATAACATCGATTAATAAATGAAAAATCCTGTTATGAGTATAAATAGTTTAATTGAATTACCATATGAATTTATTTCTGAAATAAGTTGTAACTTAGAATTTAAAGATTTGGCTTTCTTAGAGCAAAGTTGCAAAAAAATTAATTATATAGCCTTTCCGCTTCAGGCATAGCACTCAAAGTCTAAAAAAAGAGCCAAAAGATTTTCCTGAAATAATGCTACTTTGAATCGTTTTGATTTTTGGGCTTATCAGTTAAAATGGAATGCACAATAAAAGGAGTGCTCAAAACTGCAAATGGCGCACCTATTGGCAAAAGAAGCCCTGCGATACGGCCAACAACTGCACCCGGTATTGCAACGGCTACCGCACCAAAACCGGAATACAATGGAATAGCAATAAAATCTTTTTCTTTTATCCTATCACTAGCACCTGCAGTGCCACCCGAAACTGCGCCAGCAAAAGCTCCTCCTCGAGTCCAAAAGTCTACCCATTTCTCAATAGGCGTCATTTCTTTATAAAATCTTGATTTAAATAACGTGTCAAAAATCTCTACTTTTGAACTAAATTGCCGTGAATAAGTAGCATTTAGGTTATTGCCAAAATACGAACGTGTAAACTGTTGAAGTGGATTCATTTTTTTTCCTTTTTAATGTTTAATACCCATCGCACAAAGGGCTAAATTCTGTTTTAGTAATCACATACCAACGTTCTTTTTATGGGTGATTTCATATTGCCGAAAACAAACTATGCCAGTATACTGTACTTCAATAATTTACGACAATGTAAAATTAAGAGGGATTTTGGATTGGGCTAAACGGAAACAAGATTTTTTCGGCTGAATCAACAAAACTTTTCATTCCACCGTTCTTAATCTTGCTATTTTTCCTCGAAAAAACTGACTAGTCCTTCACGAACCTGCCATCGCCATTTGATTACTTCCCAAGGTTCAACCTGGTGTTTTTTGGCTAGCTCTTTACTAGTTAACTCAGTTGTGAGGGATTCTAATGCTATTCTTGCTTTAAATTCTGCACTATAATGTTTACTTTCTTCCTTGCATACTTTGCATAGTCTCGTGCTTCTACTATGAGGCAAACCGCACCTATGCAAAAATGATTCTATTCTAATGATTACACCTAATCGTCCGGTTTCATTAGGAGATTGGCGCAAAATTGTTCCCGCTTCCTCCCCTTTGCTATCATCGAGAAAATAGCAAGCTCCATATTCATGCAGTAATTTTAAAATCTCTCCTGGATAATTCTCTTCTTGGGTGTATTTTTTTGCTGCAATCACGAGTGGCAAATCTCCTGCTGCATCTAGACCATTTATCTCTACAATATCAGTTCTAAGGATCTGTTTGACAAGGCTAATGTTACCTTCTTTAACAGCATCATGAAGGGGGTTAAAAGACACTGGTAAAGGGTTTTTCGGATTATTTTTTTCTGAAAAACATCGAATTGCTACACGAGTTGTTTGGGTATAAAAATAACCAGTTGGAAGTCGGAAAGTACTTTGATTTCGAGCAAGATGAATGCCTGCTCCACGAAGAGTATTCATTTAAAAACCTATATAAATGATTTTGTCAAGGCTGTGGGTATTGTTCAGGGCGAAATATTAATGCTTTAGCCGCTTTCTTAACAAGAAAAAATAAATCAAAAGTATCTTTTATAGAGGCCCGAGATTCCAATTACCTGAAGCAACTACGTTGTTAACTTTTGAAAAGGATATCGGTAACTGATTCTCGGACAGCTTCACCCTTAGTTTTGTCTATCCTAGCCGTGTTAATTAGGACTTGATAACCTTTAAATCGAGGAGTAATCTCCACGACTTTATCCTGAGCGTCTCCTTCTGCGAAACCCAGTTTTTTCAAAATTTTTGCTTTCTTTTCGATTTTTTCCTTATCGAGATCGCGTCCCGCTAAACGTTCGGGATCATGAGTGATCATGAAAATTTTACCATCTTCAAAAGCTAAATCAAAGGCTGTTTCTGCTTCTTTTCGAGAAAGTCTTTGAACAACAATCTCATTTTCTTCTCTTTTCGGTCTGAAAAGCCTTGAAAACTGTTCTAGAGGAAATACTCTCGGTCGAACATCATCGAAATTATCTATTTTAAGGGCTTCTGCATTTCTGCGAACCACTCTTTCCGCTAACGTTTGAAAAGGACAATAGACTAAAGCTATTTTAAGGGATGGATGTTCTTTACCTAAGGCATGGTTAAATATATCTTTTACTTGTAAGAGATCGAAAACGACAGGTCGGCCGCTTTTGGCTTTTGTTAAAACCTCATCCATCATAAAATTGTCAATTCCTCTTTCGGGTGGAATATTTTTATAAATCGATTGTTTTACCACTTCCACCAATTCTGAAAATCGAGTTTTTTCATTCTCTGTGACACCTTCTTTGAAGATAGGTTTTTCATTACCAAAAACGTAATCAAGAATACGCCATTGATCCTTTTCAAGTTTTTCAGACGACTGAATTACTTGTCGCATAAATGCTAATTCTACAGAGTGATTTTTCTGAGCAAAAGTCCAAGGTATTCTAACCGAAGCAAGATCGCCCCCATCCTCAATAAAGTCATTTTTTTGTTTCAGAAGTTCGGCAATGATGGAGGATTTGCCTGCTGTAGATGAACCAACCAATACGATGACTTCTCCCCACTGATGGGGAACCTTTTTTTCTTCACCATGGAGTTCTTCGAGTGAACGGTCTGCTATTTTTGTTATTGTAGCTTCGCCTGAGGTGATACTTACGGTCGAGATAGCGTCCATTGAACCTGCATCGAATCGCAGGATCAGGCCCCTTTTATTTGTTAGAACAATTTTATTTTGAAAACTTTATCACAAATCTGTTATAATAATGCAATATGCAAAAGATAATTCAAAACATAACGCAAAAAAATAAAATATAAAGGATTTAAATGAAATGTAACTCGAGTTTTATTGCTCATTTTTAGGGGACGACGCCTAAGATCGGTGAGTCTAAAATTACACTTATCAGCGGAAGGTGGCTTCAAGGCCGCCTTACAGTGGCCAATACAAAAAAGAAAATTGGCAGAGGTTCGGATTTAAGGATGAAATGAAAGCCTTAATGAAGCTGGAGCTGAAAGTAATCGCGAACCCTAAAGGAATAGCGGTGAATTTGTCACTACTTTAGATAAGCCCGATGACTGTTTAACCTAGAAACGGCAGTTGAAGACGATAAATTGACGTAATCTTTTGAGCCATAATCGCTTTTGATGGGGGGCGATCATTCCCAAAAGGTGAAGGCGCCCCCCATCAAAAGCGATTATGGCTCAAAAGATTGCGTCAATTTATCGTCTTCAACTGCCGTTTCTAGGTTTAACAGTAAGACCTAAACGGAACCCTACTTTCTTGATGATTTGTTCAAACAACTTCAAGAAGGGTAGGAAATGGGCAAAAAAGAAGAAAATGCACATTTTGTTTGCGCAATTTGCCATCAAGATGTGGTGCCGTTGCAAAATGGGAGCTATAGAAATCATTGTCCTTTTTGCTTGGGATCTGTTCACATGGATAACAAGCCTGGAGACAGGAGTAGCTCGTGCAAAGGGATAATGATCGCTTGTCGATTGATTTATAGCGGAAAAAAAGGGTGGCAGATCATTCATCAATGTCAAAACTGCGGCATTGAAAAAGTAAATAAGATTGCTGATGGTAACGTGCTGCCGGATGATTGGCTGAAACTCATAAAACTTTAAGCCAGAAAATCTAAGAATGGCGGTGCAGATAAATTGAGACCAAGAAAAAGACAATAAAAGTCCCTTTGAAGCGATTCGGTATCGCAGGAGACGACGCAGGGCTGGCGTGTTTTCTAGCGATACCAGCTTCATCTTATATTACTGGACAATGTATTATTGTAGATGGTGGATTTTCTATTTATGACTTATAGAAAATTTAATTTAAAAAAACCATGGAACCATTTTGAGTAAAACTATGAGTATATTAATTGATTCAAAAGGCAAAGTTTTTGCTAAAGAAAATTTGGTTAATCAAATACTATCTCCCGTCCAAACAGGAAAGTTTATAATTTCTCATGAAGCTGGACAATTTATCGAAAATGAATTAAATGAAGAAAATGCTAATAAATTATTTCAATTTATTCCTGCAAATATGCATGTGCTTTGCCAAGAAAAAAAACTAATTAAAACTAAAGCGTCTGTTTTTAAAAAACAAGAAGGAGAATTATCACATTCGAGATCTGAATCTAGTCAAACACCTCATATTAACTCTGGTGATGAACTGCATTTCTTTTTTGATGGGAGCTATATTATATACTTCAATATTAAAGAACAGCATCACTCACTCATTGTTCAAGCAGGTGATTGGCTTTTTATACCGGCGAATGTTGAGCATTGGATTAAAGAAACTGAAGATCATTATTTAGTAATTGTTAGTTATCATTGCGAACCATTTGAAATATTTCATACTAAAGTAAAATACACTACTACGAAGAGCCAAGCTTTCATTTGAAGGATATGTCCTTGAATCAGCATCAGATGATTGACAAAACAACCAAAGACGAGGGAAGAAGCTATAGAAATAGGTCAAGGAAACAGTTGCTTTTTCCTAGATAAGAAAGCTACAATGTTTTTTTCTTTTCGGGAAAATCTATATGATAAGTCTCAAAACAAAGCGTCTCTTTCTTCTCATCGATCCGATATTTAAACATATTCTCCTAGTTGACCTTATAAAAGCAGGGCTTTGGCTTCCTGCTGGAGGACATGTCGAACAAAATGAGCATCCCATGGAAACGGTAAAAAGAGAAGTGAAGGAAGAACTTGGGATTGAGGCATCTTTTAAAGAAAAACTTGCCGTTTGGAGATTGTATGGTAAATTTATTCATCAGGCGTTGAAAGGCATCGCATTGCAAGGGCATATACCATATTTTCTTGCAGTTGCGTTGTGCTGCTAATTACGCTGCTAATTACTTTTGATATGATAATGCCAAGAATTTCGATAGGAATAGTACCCAAGAGAGAATCCTCGCAGCTAATTCCTTGCTTAACAAGGATTGCTGCAAGTCTGACTTTACGTATATCTTTCACGAAAGAGATTGCATTTACAGAGGAGTCCCTGTCGCATATGACATTGAATATTCTACGAATCTTAAGAAGAGAATCGCCAAGTTCAAGGGGACCCAAATCCATCCACGACAAATATATATAGCAGCCATCTTTATTGGAAGTAATGTATTCCTTATATCTTTCTAGTTGTACGGAACCATCGGGATCTAAAAAAAGTCCATCATGGTCTGATTGAATCTTTATGCCTTTGTAAATAAGCTTTTCATAGACCTTGAAAAATTCAGCAGTATTTTTATGGAAGTAATCAATTGCAACCAATTTTTTCAAAGGGTCTTTATAGTGAGTCTTAACATCAATCTGAACTCTTTGATTACCATTTATATGTTCATAAATAAACGATTGTTGAGTTGGGAATTCCCTCCAGGTGATCACTGTCATTACATCTCTCCTTTATCTTCGAGTAGCCCGCTGTGTACTTGACAACCTAGCCGTGCGTTGCCAATTTCCTTGATGATCTTACCAGGATTCTCTCCAGGCATTTTCGAAAATTGGATCCTCTATCACTTTCTCGCTCAATTCATGTGCTTCTTGTAATAGAAGGTCAATAGTTTCTAGGCGATCCCTCTCTGAAACAGATAAATCTTTTTCATTTTCTTCCTTCAATGTTTCAAAGGACTTTATTAAATACTCCCAAGCATGATCATCATCAGGACTAAGACTTAAGCTCTGAATGGCAGCTTTCATTTCGCAAAGGCTCTTGAAATAACTTTTACGTTCCTCATCTTGATTAGCAATATCTTCCTCTTTGACTAACTGACCTGCAGACCTAACACATTTACCTTCGACATCTCTTGATGTAAAAGCGATTGCGATTGCTGCAATGGTTATTAATTCGCCAGGATTTTTCTTGAAAAATCTTTGTGTTCCATAATTACGCTCTGCCAGCATTTCATGCATACGAGCTACAAATTTTCGCATTAATTCCTCTCTTTGTTTGTTTGCTTCGGCTTGTTTCTTGCTTGATTCTGAAGGGCTAAAAACTGCTTTTCCGGTCCATTCTACACCTGTTGCTACGCCTGCGACAGCCGTAGCTGCAGTACCCACTGCAAGTGCAGGTACACCTACGAATACTTTTACTGCAAGCCAAGCAGGGGAAGCCAATATCATTAAGCTGCCGATAAATGTCCCGAAGCCTTTGAGATATCCGCCGTTATCCTCTCTTATTGATTTGAGACCTTGTATAAATAGAGAATATCTGGGATGGAAAAGAAATTTAGCCGATTTCTTCGTAAATTTTGCTGTGGTTTTTAGGGCACCTAACATGACTAAAGTCTCAGATTCACGCCGTGGAATTGCGGTACTGCGATTATTAGGAACATAATCCTCTATGTATGCATGAGGAGTGGTAAAGCCTTTTAATGAGGTAGTCTGACTAGGATTCATTGTATTCTCACGGTTAGGATTTTGAACGAAACATAGCAATGAAATGCACTCGCATCATCATGGCTTTGTAAAAGCACTATACGAAAGAGAAATTTTTTGTGTAGAAAATTTTTAATCAGATACCTTTCAGGGTTCTAAACTCTCCCTATTTAGAAGCGATTCTATAATGAAAAAAACAAACAAAAATGACGTATAAGTAGCGAAATATGCAACGTTCACGCTTTATTTGGAGATAAACATTGCAAAATGAAGTTGAATAATTACGGGCTTTAAGGATCTTGGAAACGCGCAGAAATTTCCCTCTTTCAAATTTTTGCATTTCATATTATAATCTTTTCTAAAAATATTAGGAGAATTTTATGAAATTGAAAGTGTATAGTTTTATTTCTGCCTATTTGTTTTCATTTGCCACGCTCTCCTCTGAAGTGATCACAAGAGCCGCTATTGATATCGGCTCCGGCGATACGAAAATGACTGTAGCTACTGTTGATACAGAAACCAATCAAATTGCCAAAATACTTTATCAAAATTATATTACGGTCGAATTGCGCAAAGATCTTGGAGCAAGTCCTGACAAGTCTCTTTCCCCAAAAATTGAGCAGGAATTGATCAATGCTCTACGCAAAATGCAAGAGAATGCCGAGCAGTATAATCCTGTGGAATGGGTGTGCGTTGGCACTTCTGTTTTTCGCACAGCTAAAAATGGCGCTGAGTTTTTAGCGAAGATAAAAGCGGCAACAGATATTGAGGTTCGAATCGTACCTCAAGCTGTGGAAGGAGAAATAGGATTTGCTTCCGCAATAGCTGCAAGCGGTAAAAATAGCGAAAGCATTATTGCGTGGGACTCCGGTTCAGGGAGCTTTCAATTGACCACATTGCTTGATGGACAATTGAAAATGTATGGAGCTGAATTTGCTTATGTACCTGCCTTGGAGGCTCTATTTGCTATCCGCAATCGGCCCTTTTCAGCAGACGTTTCCGCAAATCCTGTAAGCCTATCAGAAGCTTTACTGTTAATTGGGGCTATTCGACGATTATGTGGAAGTTCAGATGAACAATTTAAAAATTATGCCAAACCTAAAGAGGTTGTTGTTGCATTGATCTTATTGTATGCAGTGATGGATCATTGTGGATTTGAACAAGTGAACTACTATCCGACGAATGGCGGGAGCGAAGGCCTTCTCATTATCCCAAGCTTTTGGAATTGATTGGGGATAAAGCTTTTATTCTTCCACTAAATCTATGACTATGGTTGCTATGACGCAGCGAGCGAGCGCGTGCGGAATGCACAATTGCACTCTGCGGAAGAACTGAAAAATGGTTGCATAGTATTGCGTTTTATATAACAATAAAGATAGAGGAATATTAGATATTTCCAACAGTTTCCCATTATATTGTAATTCTCACAATAAACTACTATAAAAGCATGACATTCAAATATTGCAAGATATCTCGTCAATATTTGAAGTATAACACATGGAAAATTTTAATACACGGAGGTGAAATATGAGAAAACTAAATATGATATTAACCATATTAGGTTCCTCCTTTATATTGTGCACCGCAATTTTTAGTGCCGGAGGTGGCGCAGGTGCTGGAGGTGCTGCAGGTCCTGGCGGAGCTGTAGGAGGTCAAGGCGCTGGTGGTGTAGGAGGAGCGACTTCTGGCAGTACTTTTAACAATCAGACATCCCCAGGTATTTATGGGAATCAACAAAACGCAGGGAGTATGGGCATCCAAACCAATCCAGGCATTGGAAGCCAGCCAAATACTGAAACTTTTGGCAATCAGTCACCTAATGGTTCTTTTACAGGACCTTATGGCAATCAAACACTAGGTAATCCGAATAATCCAAATAATACTCCTGCGGGTAATATGCAGCAAAACCCTAACAATCCTACAAATCCTAATATTCCAAGATAGGCAATAATGCGAACCTGAACGAATTACCAAAAAAGGAGAATTAGTATGGGTAAAATGGTTGGTTTATGGTTACTGGGAGTTCCTATAATCATTATTATTTTATTAAAAGTCTTTGGAATCATCTAAGACTAAGCGTTCATGAATATATATCAAAAAAATATAACAAGGAGAGATTTTATTGCTTTTTTTCTTCCGCTAAATTTATGGTATTATGACCATAGGAGAAGATATTATGAAAAGAATAATGCCTGCCGGGGAATTTAAAGCAAATGCCTCCAAGTGATGGATGAAGTGATGCGCACGCATATTCATCTTATCATTACGAAACGTAATGTTCCTGTTGCTGAATTAATACCAATTGAATCAAAAAAAAGACCCTATTTTGGTTGGATGAAGGGGACAATTGAACTTACGGGCGATATTATCGCTCCGATTGACGAGGAATGGGATGCCAATCGTTAAAACTTTAAAGCAACATCCATTAGTTTTAGAAGGCCGTACATGTAGTGTGCACAATCCCACCTTAACCTAGGTTTTCTATGAAATACTCCAAAATTGATTCTCTATATGTCTGACAAGTCATTCGCTCTTCGCTTCGCTCCAAGCTCAGATTTTCTTTCTCGTACCCATAGCTCCCTCCGGTCAATGGCATTCGGTTAATACAATACCCTCAGCCTGAAAGGCTGGTATATAATAGCCTAGGGCAACGCCCTAGGTACCTTATACATGACATTGCAGGCTGAAGGCCTGCTGTATAATGAGCTCTTGCTTTTGGGACCCTTCTCCAACTGTATACAGCAGGCCTTCAGCCTGCAATGTCATGTATAAGGCACCTAGGGCGTTGCCCTAGGCTATTATATACCAGCCTTTCAGGCTGAGGGTATTGTGTTAACCGAATGCCATTGCCCTCCGGTCGCTATGGGCTCGTTTCAGATGTCCTCCGCTGGCGCTCCGGACTAAGGACTGACCCAATTCTTAGCAATGATCTCAAAAAATCGTTTTAGTTTCCCTTGCTCACTTTTTGGCGGCAAGCCGTTTTGAGGGATCCCGTCCTTTACGGGCCGACTGTTCACTACTTGCAGCAACTTCTCCATTTTTTACCGTTAAGACAACTATCCCTTTCAATGCTTGCTTTTGCGCAAACGTCTCATGCTGAATGGCTAGCTTCACTGCCTTTTCTACAAATTTGCATAATGAACGCATGCCAAATTTGGGATCGAAATCTTGGCTTAAGAGATGGTCGATTAAACTTTTATCCCACTTGAGCTGAATGCCTTGATGGGTAGACAGTCTTCTTTCTATCTTTTTTAGCTGCGCTTCTATGACGGTAGGATATTGTTCTTTTCTCAATCCCGAGAATGGAACTACCTGCAAGCGGTTATAGAACTCAGGAGAAAGTTCACCAACTAATATTTTTTCGATCGTCTGCATGACCGACGCTTCATTGAGATGCCCTGCGGTCGATGCCTCATACAATTCTTGAGCTCCGAGATTCGAAGTCATAATGATCAAGGTGTGTTTACAATTTATTGTATCGCCTCGGCCATCTGTCAAACGCCCTTCATCCATTAATTGCAAAAGCACTCTCCTTACATCGATGTGGGCTTTTTCTATTTCATCAAAAAGAACAACGCAATGGGGGTTTTTCCTAATCGCATTGGTGAGTAGGCCACCAGATTCGTTATTCATATATCCTGGAGGAGAACCAATTAAACGACTAATCGTGTAGCTTTCGGCATATTCAGACATGTCGATGCGCACCAAATTTCCATGGAATAAAGCTTCCGCAGTGCATTTTGCCAATTCTGTTTTTCCGACGCCTGACGAACCCACAAATATTAAAGCTGCCACAGGTTTATCCGGATCTGATAAGCCCATTTTGTAATTATTAATCGGTTCACATACCATTTTAATGGCATGATCCTGCCCGACAACTTGTTCAGAAAGACGTTTTTCAAGCCGTTGGAGACTTTCTAAGTCATTTGCGAGCAGTTCTTGCGCAGCAATTCCGGTTCTCTCTTCAAGAATTGTCGCAATATCTATAGGGGCGATTTCGGATTTACGTTCAGTTTGCATTAAAATGTTGATACTCGCCTCATGAATGATATGTAACGCTTTCATCGGAAAAGGATGTGATTTGATGTAATCATGGGAACTATCTACAGCAAATTGTACAGCTTCCGGTGTGATTTTCAGGCCTTCGGCTAGCGGATATTTTTTCAATTTCGATTCGACAACATGTTTTGCGTCTTCTTTTGACATTTCCTCGATAATCATTGGCTCGAATTTATAACCCTTCAATTTATTTATTGATTTTTGCACCTCTTCACTTTTGCTATTCCCGGAAATGGAGGCTAAGGAATGGATTCTGCTTGAAAATAAAGCGTAGAGATAATCTGAAACAGTATCTATATCAAGCAACTTATCAATATCCCGGAAATAAAAAATGGGGTTTTTGTTCTCTTTGATGATCTTTTCAATCATCTGACGTAAATTTACCGCTAGCTCCTGGCGTGCATAATCGGTTAGTTCATTGGCTAGCAGAGAAACGGAGTCAATCATGCAAATAGATCTTCCTTGCAGTTCTTTTGGGCTATGGGATTGTTGCAAAGAACGGGCAATTTTACGAATAATGGCCTTTTTGCCGATTCCTGAGGGACCTATCAATAGCGGCCGCATGAGACCGCTGGGTTGAGCAAGCATCCGAAAAATTTGCATTTCCTCCTCATCGCGGCCAACCACATGAATTTTCCCTTCAACGGTGATGTTATTGAGCATTCGTAACGATTTGAATTTTATTCCGGGTAAGGAATGTGCCCTTTTTACTAACGATTCGGATTTTTTTTCCTGAGCATCGAGTTCTTGCGCTCCAATCTTAGTTTTTGTTTTGGTACGCGTATCATGCTTCGGTATTCGGGTATATCCTGTTTCGTATTCAATTTCGTCATTGATAAACCCGCCTAAAGTAAAATCTTCACTATCGTCATCCTCTGAGGCTTCCGAACTTTTGATCGGCCCTACTGAAGAGCTTTCGTTTTTTGATACTATCTTGCGCCGCTTCACTTCTGGTTGCTGTTTCTTCTCTTCGGTTTCATCGGCCACTTCGACATGCTTTCTCTTTTTCAAACGTTTCAACGGCTTATGTTCATCGGTTAATTCTATTTCCATTTTATCTTCGGTCAGAAAAGTATAGCCCCCACTATATTCTACATATTTTTTATCGCTACCCTCACTACTATCTTGATAGGGTACGGCTAATGCTGCTTGAAGATATTTGCTTGATGAACTTGTTGCGTCACTAAACATAAGCTCTCCTTTGTGTTGAGTATGAGTACATGGTCATGTTGGCCTTGATCACTTCTTTGGTCACCGAAGAAGTATGTATGCCTTCCATATCTTTTTTCAAAAATAAACTCCACATCAAACATCAAATCAGAATTTTTTCTTTACAACAAATTAAAATAAGTTCTTATTTCACGAATAGGATCGCTCAAAACGGATCGGTCCATACACAAGATATATCCAGTACACAAAACAAGGAGATGTTTCTATGACTAGCGTAGTAACAAGAAGTGCAGCAGTAGATGAGCAAGCTCAGCCTCAAGCCCAGAGAGTTCGTGGAAAAAAAAGAAGATGGGAAGGACACGAAGTTGCTGATCAACCGTCGCCCAAAAAAGCGCGCATAACTCCTGAATTCATAGAGATGTGTAGGGAGAAGTTTACAAGTGATCCCAAAAATATCATAGTCAGAAATGCTATCGCCAGTGTCGGTACAGTTCTTGCTGCGACAAGCACTGAAGAAGTCAATAAGGTGAATCACGTTTTCTTGAATACTATAAAAGAAGAGCACGTCAAAGCCACTAATCAAGCCAGTTCCGGTCGGTGTTGGTTGTTTGCTGGTCTCAATATGTTTCGACATACATTGATCAAAGCCCTAGGGTTAAAAAACTTTGAGTTCTCTGAAACGTATCTGTTTTTTTGGGATAAAGTGGAACGATCCAATGTTTTTCTAACATATATCCTGAACAATCTGGATAAGCCTCTTGATGATAGGACAATGCATTTGACCTTGGCTCGTCCTGTGTGCGACGGGGGCTATTGGAATATGTTTGTCAACTTAGTCAATAAGTATGGGTTGATTCCGAAGGATGCAATGAAGGAGACTTTTCACAGTGGTTGGAGCGAAGAAATCAATGAAGTCATTAATGAAAGGCTGCGTGCATGTGCCCATTACCTAATAGAGAATCATCACAAATTGAATGAAGAACAAATTGAGGAAATAAGGTCCTCATGTGTGCAACAGATCTATGAGATCATGGTGAAATTTCTAGGAATGCCTCCGAAAGAGTTTGAGTGGTCCTACATAAAATCTGACTACTCAGAAAGACAAACCCTCGCAGGACTTACTCCAGCTGCATTCAAAACAATGGCCATTGGAGGTATAGACTTGAATGACTTTATTTGTTTAACACATTTTCCTGACCATCCCTATAACAAACGTTATGCACTCAAACATACTTCCAATGTTGTCGGTGGAGAAAAGGCCATTTTGCTGAATGTTTCCATACGGGAACTCAAAAAACATGCGGCTAAAGCGATCACTTCCGGTATCCCGGTATGGTTCGGAGCCGATGTCCACAGAGGCTTTCATCCCTACGAAGATACCTTGGACGAAAAACTCATTGATTATGACTTAATTTTTGGCGAACAATATCCGATGACAAAAGCGCAAAGGCTAGCTTATCGTACCACGGAGGCTAATCATGCGATGTGCCTGACCGGAGTAGACTTTGACGAAAAAGGAAAGACAATTAAGTGGCAAGTGGAGAACTCCTGGGGATACTATGATGATGAGACCCCTGGTTTAGATGGTTTTTTAACGATGTCAGATGATTGGTTCGACGAGAATGTTTTTGAAGTAGTGATCCATAAGAATCTTCTTAGCCGTCAACTTACCCGTTTGTTGACAAGTGAAATTGTCGAGGTTGAGCCTTGGGATACGCTTGCCGAGGCCGCGATGAGCCGTTAGGTAAAAAGAGCGGCCGCAATACCAGGGCCGCGAATTTACCACAATCTAAGTGCATTTTAACCACAGAGGCACAGAGACACAGAGAGGGGCAAAGAGAGGCGAAAAACGTAACGTATCATACGATATGTTACGTTTTTCGCCTCTCTTTGCCCCTCTCTGTGTCTCTGTGCCTCTGTGGTTAAAATGCACTTAGATTGTGGTAAATGTCAATTCGTCCAGTAAACCCCCAATTCTTCTCAATAGTCTTCTTTTTTGATCATTTTAACCAATTTTATATAAATTAAGGCTGGTAATGTCTATAATTGTAATTTATATATTGTATTTATTATAATAGAGTTTATAGAGCGAAAGATTTAAAATGGGGGTTTTAATATGTTAAATCCAAATCCTCTATTTGAGGGTCGACCAATTCCACCAATTTCTTCGCCAGAGGATGGAAGTTCTCCTGCCGAAAAACAAAAAACAAAAGAAATTGATGAAAAAATAAAAAAAGCAGCGTCACCTCTACAGGATACCCCACCATCTCCAATGCCCGAAGATTTAAAAGAGCTTAAGGCAAGACTCGATAGAACTAAACCTATCAACCCCGAATTAACCAAAAAGGAGATGACAGCTTCGACTAAGAGGTTATTGCTCGATCTTGGTTGTTTTTGCAATGATCGAGAAGATGCAGCTCAAAAATTAAAAGAAATGAAAAGGGTCCCGTTCCTTGTTTGGGAATCAAAAACAAGTCCAGGGAAGTATGGTATTTATTACCCGAATTCAGGTGGTCCTTTGCTCATTAGTGAAGAACAATTTCATTTGTTGACCGATGAATGCAAAAAGAAATTCGGACAAGAAGTATTGTATTCATTGGCAATTCTTCGTGAGAAAGGACACTTGTGTGAAAATGAAAAGAAAGGAAGGGAAAAATTGGGCCAAACGGCTGGTTTTCCATTCGTTATGTGGCCGAGTGAGAAATATCCCGGATGTTATAACACAATCTCAAAGATTGCTTCAGAGATCTACCAACTTCCCCGTTTCGCACAAAAATATTTTCCTAGGTCGCATGATGAGGCAAGAGGTGTCGGTACTTTAAAACCCATAGATCCCGAAATAGCCAAAAAGGAGATGATCGCTTCGACTAAAAGGATGTTACTAGATCTTGGCTGTTTTTGCAATAATCGAGAAGATGCCACTCAAAGATTACAAGAATTGAAAAGTCTGCCACTCCTTGTATGGGAATCAAAACAAGGGGGATATGGTATTTATCTTCGGGATTCAGATACTCCTTTGCGCATTTATGAAGAACAATTGCTTTCATTGACCGATGAATGCAAAAAGGTGCTCGGAAAAGAAGTATTTGATTCATTGGTAATTCTACGTGAGGAAGGGTGTTTGTGTGAAAATGAAGAGAAGGGCAGGGCACATTTAAGCAAAGAAACAACCACCTTTCCCTTCGTTTTGTGGCCGAGTGAGAAATATCCCGGTTGCTATAACATGATTGCGAGGATTTCTTCAGAGATCACTCAACTTCCCCAGTTTTTACAAGACTTACCTGAAGCTCCTCAAAAACCGGTAAGTAAGCCTTTGCTGCCCCCTGTTCGCAAAGATCCAGCAGAACTAAAAGCGAAGCTCGAAAAGTCAAAACCTATAAATCCCGAAGTGACCCAAAAAGAGAAAATAGCCTCATCTATTCAGCTATTGCGTGATATTGGACATTGGTGTGATGGCCCGAAGGAGGCCGGCTTCAAATTGCGTGATAACAAGGGAGGATTGCCATTCTTTGTATATCCGTTAGAGACAATACCTATTACGTATAAGTGCATTCGGCCATCAGTAGGACCAGAAATCATGAATGAGGACGGGGTGATTAATTTAGCTGAAAATCGCAAAAAAATCTTCGGAAATGAAATCTTTGATTCTCTCTCGATTTTGAGGGACAGAGGATGTATATGTAAAAACGAAAAAGAAGGACGGGATAAATTAATTTCAAATCCCAAAATCCCATTATGTATGTGGCCATCGAAGGAAGAGCCAGGGGAATTTCAAGTGTTAATTAGAGGTGAAACCAAAATTCAAACGAAACATATTCTGGATATTCCCAACTTGATAATAGATGAATTACTATAATGGGTTACGTGAGAGGTTTACATGAGCTATAGTTTTGATTTATTTAAACAACATGATTGGAGGGAAAATCCACAATTAGATTCGGTTGTTGAATACCATCGAGGAGGTTTTAAGTCATCAATCAGTGCGACTCTTCATCATCAAAATTACCAAATTGAAAAGATCAGCGAAGTCGTGCGTTCATTTGTTGATAATCCATCAGACCAAAGAATTAAGAAACAAGACAGGCCCGATGATATCGAACGAAAGTTTACCGACTTGAAAAATGCAGCAGCCAATATTTCTCATCTTATCCCCATTTTTAGACGGCTCAAGGCCGATCCCAAACATTTAAAAATCCTGGCGAAAGCTCATGAAGGGCTTATGCAAAGAATGCAAATTGCCATTCTTAATGAAATTTATGCAATCGAGTACCCATTACAAATATTGGAAGGGGATATAAGGTTGTATCCTCAAACGAATTTGGGCTCGGTTATAGAGAAACTAACGGGAGTGCAAATGCTTGCGCCACCCACTGATTTTAGCCCAATAAGTATCGATGAATTTTGTAAAAAATTTGACTCTTATCAGAATTCAAATTTAAAAAACTTATTACAATTTCGCTCAGTATTAGATGCTCGCGCTAAATATATTGAAAGCCATCTCAAAGTTTTTAATCTGCTCATAGAAGAAAGTAAGAACTCTTGTCCGGAGCTATTTGAGATTCAACAGATTGATGCAAAAGGGTATCTGGTAAAAAAACTCGATCTTTATTATTACTACAATAAAATAAAATCACGACCCATTGAAAAGTTACTTTATTTATATAATGCAATCAGCGAGCACAGTAAAAATTTTTATAAGGCGTTTGAATCCGAAGATATCAAAAAACTATTGAATTCTGATAGAAAATCGGATTTTTCCTATCCTATGAAAGTATTAAATCTTTTGGATCCTTCTCGTAAAGAAACAATTGTAATAAATAGTCCGGCAGAAATGGCAAAAATAAAAAAATTGTATTCTGATTACAAATCTCAGTTTGAAAAAGCAAGGGAAATACCATCACAGGATGCTTTTATTGTTTTTATAAAAGGCTTAACAAAAGCAAAAGTGCCTTTAGAATTGGCGGCCCAACAGATCGAAGCCAAAAAACAAATTGGTAAGAAGTTGGGAGAAGTTACGGTTTTGGTTATTGCCGAGCAAGACATAACAAAAATGTCATTAGTCGATGTCATTGTGAATGCAGCAAATTCAACCTTATACCAAGGGGGAGGAGTCTGCGGAGCAATTCATAAGGCAGCAAATGGGGGTATGAAAGCTCAGCCAGGTGAAATGGGATACCTCGAGAAGGAGTGTCTAAAAGCTTATATAAAACAAAAGAAGATCCCTAAAGACGGGCAACCCCGGTCGATGAAAGATGTGAAATTAGCGGATGGCGAGGCGGTGATGACGCCCGCAGGCAAGCTTCCCAATAAGGCAGTGATTCACGCAGTGGGACCACAAATACCTTCTGGAAGTATGCCGACAGCGAAACAGAAAAAAGCATTATTCGATGCATATTTAAATAGTTTCAAAATGGCAAACAAAGCGGGTTATGAATCTATTGCAATTCCTCCCATTAGTACCGGCATTTTTGGATATCCTCCAAAAGAGGCAAGCATTGTTGCCATGGAAGCTATTCAGCAATTTGTCAAAGACACTCCCAATCCCAAGTTAAAGTCGATTCAAATTGTCATGATAGACAAGCCAGAAAGTCAAAAATGTAGAGATGTTATCGCTACGTGTAAATAGCAACGCGGAGGAATTCAGATCGCTACGTGTAAATATCAACGTGGAGGAATTCAGAATTCAGAATACAGAATTCAGAAGGGACCATAGGGATAAAGGGGGCTAGAAAGACTCAAGGACACTTCTTCTTAATTCTGTATTCTGAATTCTGAATTCCTCCGCGTTGCTATTTACACGCGTCGCGTTCCGCTTGCATTCTGTAGTCGGATGTGTTAAATCAAAAATTTATCTTTACAACCCAAGGAGACCCATATGTTGGTGCCTGACCACTTTCCTCCACCCGCTGAATATCCAAAACCTCTGGAACAAGAGATCAATACAATTTATCGCGACATCATAGAAAGGATTCGTGCAGCGGCCACGCTAACCAGAGTATTAGAGGGACAAAGCGCTCGTTGTGAAGCTATATACACCACCTATTATGCGGAATGCACAGAGCATAAAGGAAAAAAAGACATTTTGGAAAAGGTTGCTTCGACAGCAAAAATGGCATTGCTAGATATCGAATGGGAACTTGACAAAAGGCTCACAATTAACCAGCTCCAAATCATGTATGTTTCCATTTTGCAATTCGTTAATTTATCTCCGGAGGATGATTTAGAGGACCTAAACCCTGAACAGGAAGGCATAACCGAAATCTCGTTAGCCTTGGCAAAACAAGCAAAGGGCATTTTAGATATTGCCATAATCAATATTGATGAAGCTCTTGATAAAGGCCGGCTCACAAACGCTGCTATGGATGCGCAAATACAGCTCGTTCAAGTCAGAAGCTCTTTAGTGAAAGAAAAAACTTTTTACCAATTAGAAACGTTAGTCGAGCAAATCTTGAAACAGGAAGAGAATTTTAGCGAAAAGGGTTTAGAAATCAGCAAAATTTTAGGGGAAACCCGAGCTCTGCTCTTTTTGGAGGATGAAAATGAAATCATCACGCCCGAGAAAGCGACGAAAATTATAGTGGAATTTTCAAAACGCCTTTCAGCATTAGAGAAATAATAAGGAGAATGAAATATGCAACCTTCAGTGATCCAAAATGAGGAGTTATTAGAGTCACAGTATAAATCCATTGCCAGGCAAATCGAGGAAACGCAAAAACTCTTGCCGATGAATCTCAGTGATGTCCAAGCTAAAGCTGATAAGATCTATCAAGATTTCCTGATCAATAATGAAGTCGCTTTAGCCGTAGGATCCTTTAATCAATTATCCCTTGATTTAGAACGCAATATGGCATTAAAGAAAATTGAATTGATGTGTACAGACTTACAAAAATCGCAACAACAAGCGGAAGCCTTAGATCTGAATGTGGAGAGAATAGGGAAAATCATAAGTTACGTTCTTGAAAACGCTCGAGGATACTTACCGACTGCCACCAAAATCCAAATACAATTTCATGAACTCGCGGCACGTCACAATTTATTATTCGCTAAAAGCGAATTGATCAAGCATATCGCCGGGAGGGAAATGGAAAATATAGTTCATGATATTGTTTTCCAAGATCCATCGAAAGTAGAATCAGTCTTCCAGGCGCATATGAAAATGTTGCATTTATCGGAGGGGGATTACTTACTTTCTCCTCAAAAGATAGACGAGATTATGGAGGACTTTCTCGATGATCTGGCATTTTTAGAAATAAACGATAAGGCTATTGAGCGAAGTAACAATAATAAAATCAAATCTTTAGAAAAGATGACGGTTATCTTAATAGAAAATCCGACGATAGCAGAAAATGAAAGATCGAAAACAATTTTTTTTGAGCATATTGATATGCTCATGCCTCAAGTTCCCACACATCTGATGAAGGCGAAAGAGTGCCAAGCAGTTCTCGGAAGTTTAGTGAATAAACTCAGCAAGTATTTAGTATCATTGGTGAGAGTGTGAACAAATCGACTTAGGAGAGATGCCCTCGCCCGTGCCCATTCCAGAGCCATATAGGATCATTAAATGGCTTTACATGCAACCCTGAACTCACGTGTTAGCCCAGGCTGAGCTTGCGAAGCCTGGGTCACCATGCCCCCACATCTTAGCCCCGGAGGGGCGACACGTTTTTAAGACATATCTCCCCAAATTTTTGTGCTCTTGGCGATAATTTGGAGCATTTGAATGTAAATGGATACGTTAGTAAAAACGTGTCGCCCATCCGGGGCTAAGATGTAGGGGCATGGTGACCCAGGCTTCGCAAGCTCAGCCTGGGCTAACACGTGTTTTCATAGATGCGTGTAAATCCATCTAATGATCTTATCTAACGTCTACATTTTCATTGTCACTTATGCAATTACCTCTACCGGGGTGTTAAACAAATTTTGGTCTCGATTCAAATCCGTGAGATCATTTGGTCTCGGGGCTAACGCGTGGGTTCATAAATAAATCTAACAGTTCATGAAGGACTGGTTAAACTTAAAAATTACATCTTAAAATCTAATTGATGATATAATAAATAAGTGTAACAAATTCGGCAAATTTAAATTGTGATTGAAAATTTTGAAGCTTCCATGTATAATTAAGTTAATTAATGGTGTTCTGATATGATTCCTTCCGCACCCTCCGAGGGAAATGTAAGCCCTCCCATATTTTTTTCTCCCGGCGCTCATGTTTATGTAATAACTCCTCGCCCAATAAACATGCTTACTCGTCTAGCCCTCCCTTCCTTTTTCGCGAAAATGGGGGATTTTTCTCTTCGCAATCCGGGACAATTAGCAAAAAATAAAAACGTCATCCAATTAAAACCGGAACAAGTATTGTCCCGGATGTTATCCACTTTAAACACGCTTGCTACCCAAGCCATTCAGATGCCGCAAGCTCAAAAAAATCCGGAACAGCCGGTTGCAGGCAAGCCGAAAAGTCCTGAAACACAAAGAGATGAAACGAACGTCAAGGGAAACACAAATATAGGCGAGGATCTTGTCAACATCCAAGTATTTGCCAGCGATAAGGGGAGTCAAAAAGAATCCCAAAGCGGGACAAAAGATAGCCCTGTGCCGAAGCAGGAAGTCCCTTCCAAGTCCATGGCAAAAGAACCTGAAGTGACTCCGCAAAAACCTATGCAGTCAACCGATAAGCCCGAGCTAGTAACCAAAACCGTTCAATCTGACAAAGAACCCCAAGGCGATGGGGGCAAACAAATCGAAAAGACCCCAAGTACAGAAATAAAAGAAAAAGCTCCGGCTCCAAAAATGGAAAATAGAGCTGGAGATAAACCGGAAACAGTAAAGCCGGAAACAGCGAGCCAACAGGAAACGAAGAGCCAAGATGTGGGTGTCATGCAGGAAGCGCGTGTTGTTTCAGGGGATGTAAAGGAAAGACCGGAACGCACCCAAGTGGCCGAGAAGGAAAGAGAAAAGGTGGAAGAGGTGCAGGGAAGCGACAAATATCGTGCTATAGAACATCCTAGCGGGCATCGAGTCATGGAACATGGACGTGTCGAACATAGGGTTAGACCAGATGATACCTCAGCGCAACAGCCTTCTAATATCAACGTCCAGCATCGTATTGACCCGGATAATTTCGTCCCTGCTTTCTCGGGCTGGTATTTGCCTACGCTTGTTGAAGAAGATATGGATCCTCAGGGGAAAAGCCGCTCCGGAAAAGTCCGAAGAGAAATGATAGAGCATAATCTTGGTAATCTTCTTTTTATGATCTTGTCCGCCGCATTAGGAGGAGCTAAGACGATTGCAGAAGTGGTGAATTTTATTGAAGCCCGAGAAAAATGGTTTCGCGTTATTTTAGGGTTGCGTCATGGATTGCCCTCGCGTCAGATGATTTGGTGGTTTTTGTCGGTTTTGGATCCGAAATCTTTTCAGCAGGCGATAAGTCCATGGTTGCGGGAAGTGCAAGGAAAGGCCGGGAGTGCCAATATGCTTCCCCATTTGAGTTTATGGGAAACACCCATTGGCTTGCTTTTTGGGCAATCTCAAAAAGGGGATGACATGTTGGATACCCTAGCGGTCCCGCAATTGCTTAGGGCGTTAGATCTGCACAATGCTGTTGTGATGACTCAGTCCGTTGATCCACAAGCCCAATCTGCAGCACTCATTGAAAGAAAAGGGGGAGGGTATCTTGTCGAGATTGATGAGTCTACCGGCGAAGCCTATGAGCATTTAAAAGAATCATTAAATAAAGGTGTCAACACATCTTCCGTCAAAACATTTGAAAGTTATGTGGAAGGGCAAGAAAGAATTATGGTGCAAGTCTTACAAGATAATGTGTCGGAAGAATTCAATTCTCCCTGGGGAAAAGGAGTGAAGGCTTTTGCTAAAGTGGTGCACGAAACGCCAATGTTAGTGGGAGAAAACGCCTATCAGAGATATTATGCTTCGAGTGTAAGAAAAGTTGAGGATATACTCTTTGATTTGATGCGAGTGCAAGCACAAGTTGAAAACAAAGTGGACTGGTTATTAAATATTTCATTTCAGATACCATCATTTTCTTCGGCAATGAAGCAATGCGAGGCGAATATCTCACTTTTTCAGGATTATGCGGTA
>Ga0206822_1085_pt1 | contig 24066 bp, 23 predicted proteins | sample Alteio_BWOrgCont_83_FD_152913 | JGI IMG/M metagenome (GOLD analysis project Ga0206822, IMG submission 152913) | Enriched cells from forest soil in Barre Woods Harvard Forest LTER site, Petersham, Massachusetts, United States -... | ecosystem: Environmental > Terrestrial > Soil > Temperate forest >... | reverse complement strand
CTTTGGCAATGTTGATGTCCGTCAGGTTGATCTTGGTTTTCGGGTAAGCGGCAAAGTCAACCACATGCCCTTTCAAGAAGGAGATCTTGTCCGTGCAGGTGCTTTGATGGGCCGACTCGACAGGCAACCTTACGCGGATCAGGTCGATCAAGCCAAATACGCTTTGGAGTCCATTAAACTTTCCTATCAACATTCTCAAGAACTTTTACAACGGCGTGAAGAGTTGCTCTCCAACGGCGGCGTTTCCCAAGAAGACTATGAAAACGCACTTTCCACGAGAGATGTTTACGTGGCAACTGTAGGCCAGCAAGAGGCCGCATTGGCAGTTGCAAAAAAAAATCTTTCTTTTACTGAATTATATGCACCGTCCGATGGAACCATACTCACTAGAATACGTGAACCAGGAACAGTCGTCAGAGAAGCTGATCCGATCTACACTCTATCACTGATTTCTCCTGTGTGGATTCGTGCTTTTGTGCCGGAACCTTCCCTAGGGAAAATTTATCCTGGCATGCCGGCTGAAGTATACACAGATACGAAAGGTGGAAAAGTATACAAAGGGCATATCGGTTTTATTTCTCCGGTTGCGGAGTTTACCCCTAAGAATGTCGAAACTACCCAGCTGCGCACCGATCTGGTCTATCGCCTACGAATCATTGCGGATAATCCGGATGAATTTCTCCGTCAAGGGATGCCCGTCACGGTTAAGCTTCCTTTAAAACAAGGCAGGGAGAATCCGTGAAGGAGATTCTCGTGGCCGTTTCGCACCTTACCAAATCATTTGCTAAGCAATCACCGCCCGCTCTGGACGATATCGATGCCGCTATCCCCAAAGGAGAAATCGTTGGACTTGCAGGACCCGATGGCGCCGGGAAGACCACATTGATTCGCTTGATTGCCGGACTTCTTATACCAACTGCCGGAACGATTACCGTTGATGGATTCGATACGATAAAAGATGCGGCAAAGATACCTTATCTCATTGGGTACATGCCGCAAAAATTTGGACTCTATGATGATTTGACCGTCCGACAGAATTTAAATCTTTATGCCGACTTGAGAGGTGTTATCGGGAGCGAAAGAGAGGCAGTGTTTAAAAAACTCTTAAACTTCACGGACCTCGTTCCATTCACGGAGCGATTAGCTGGAGCACTTTCCGGAGGCATGAAACAAAAGTTGGGATTAGCATGCGCTCTCATTAAAAAGCCGACTTTGTTGCTTCTAGATGAACCCAGCGTGGGAGTCGATCCGATTTCACGACGCGAACTATGGCGGATGGTGCATGAGCTTCTTGAGGAAGGGATTACCGTCCTGTGGAGTACCGCCTACTTGGATGAAGCTGAACGTTGTGATACCGTCTTGCTGTTGAATGAAGGGAAGTTGCTTTACTATGGTTCTCCTACAGAGTTAACCAAGCGAGTCGACGGCAGAGTTTTTCGCATCGAAAAAATCAGTAATAACCGACGTAAAGTGCTAGTGAACGCTCTGCAGCAAAAGAATGTAATCGATGGTGTTGTGCAAGGCAACGACGTTCGTTTAGTGATGCGTGGGAAAGCTCCGGTTGATCTAACTCCATTGGATGCCGGGCCTCAGGCTATTGCGGTTTCAGCCACACCTCGATTCGAAGATGCCTTTATCGATATTCTTGGGGGAGGTCCCGGAGGCATCTCAGAATTGGCAGAAATCACTCCGCGTATAACGACCGAAGACAAAACTGTGATCGATGTTGAAGGGTTAACAAAACGATTTGGAAGTTTTACAGCCGCTGATGACATTACGCTAAAAATTAAAGCTGGAGAAATTTTTGGCCTGTTGGGACCCAATGGAGCAGGCAAGACGACCACATTTAAGATGATGTGTGGATTGTTAAAGCCAACGGCAGGAGAGGCTTTCATCAATGGAGTTGACCTGCAAAAAGCTTCATCGGAGGCAAGGGCCCATATTGGATATATGGCGCAAAAGTTTTCGTTATATAGGGACTTGAGTGTGGATCAGAATCTTGAATTCTTTTCGGGTATATATGGCCTTTATGGCAAACAAAAGAGTGACATTATTAATCAGATGATCAAGATTTTTGACCTCAAGAATTACCTGGATGAATCAGCTGAACTTCTGCCACTAGGATTTAAGCAAAGATTGGCATTATCGTGTGCAGTGATGCATCATCCTAGCGTACTCTTTCTTGATGAACCGACATCAGGTGTGGATCCGATTACCCGACGGGAGTTTTGGAATCACATGTATGGATTGGTGGAGAAGGGGGTTACAGTGATGGTGACGACACATTTTATGGATGAAGCGGAGTATTGCGACCGGATAGGGTTGGTGTATCGGAGTAAGTTGATAAAAGTGGGGACTCCGGATGCATTGAAAGAGGAGGCCAAGACGAAGGAGAATCCGCATCCTACATTGGAGGATGCGTTTATCAATCTGATAGAGGAATATGATAGCCACAATCAAAATGCATTTTTTAACCACAGAGGCACAGAGGCACAGAGAAGAGGCAAAGAGGAGTAAAATTCGCCACAAGAAAGAGTGCGCTTATTCTCGTTCTTTATTGTGGCGAATTTTACTCCTCTTTGCCTCTTCTCTGTGCCTCTGTGACTCTGTGGTTAAAAAATGAATTTAGTTTGTGGTAAATAAAACATTATAATTTGATTCTGGATTCTCGACTTACATTCGGAATATAACTATGGATATGGGTTCTCTAAGACGACTTAAAGCTCTGGTGATCAAAGAGTTCTTTCAAATGATTCGCGATCCAAGCAGCATCTTGATCGGGATCATCCTCCCCCTGATTCTCCTTTTCATTTATGGTTACGGAGTATCCCTGGACGCTGATCACATCAAAATCGGATTGGTCCTGGAAGATACCAGTCCTGATGCACAAAGTTTCGCAACCTCGTTGACAAATTCCCGATTTTTCGATGTCACTGTCGGTCGACACCGCAAAGAATTAGATGGAATGTTTCTTGCAGGCAAGATTCGCGGCTATGTTGTGATCCCATCCTACTTTTCCGCATTCCGACAACGGCAAGACAACATAGCACCGATACAGGTAATTGCTGACGGTAGTGAACCCAACACGGCTAATTTCGTGCAGAACTATGTGCAGTCCGCCTGGCAAAATTGGCTGTCGCAAGAGTCTATCAGCAGCGATTTGCAAGGATTGCCGCTAGTCAGGGCCCAGCCGCGCTATTGGTTTAATGAACAATTGGAGAGCCGTAATTTTCTTATTCCCGGTTCGTTAGCGATTATCATGACTTTGATCGGGACTTTGTTGACCGCCCTTGTGGTATCGCGGGAATGGGAAAGGGGAACGATGGAAGCATTAATGTCTACTCCGGTGACTATTGTGGAGTTGTTGGTGGGTAAACTCATTCCTTACTATATCCTTGGGATGTTTTCGATGGTGATGAGCGTCGTCGTAGCTATTTTAGTTTATGATGTGCCATTGCGTGGATCTTGGTTCAGTTTAATTCTGGTCACATTTGTGTTTTTATTACCGGCCTTAGGCCTAGGATTGTTAATATCGACCGCTTCTAAAAGTCAAATTGTCGCCGCTCAGGCATCGATGGTAGCAGGGTTCTTACCAGCATTTATTTTGTCGGGATTTATTTTTGAAATAGCCAGCATGCCTTGGCCGATTAGAACCATTACTTACATTATTCCGGCGCGATATTTTGTGTCATCGCTTCAGACAATATTTTTAGTAGGTGACAATTGGCGTTTGATTTTGTTTAATCTGATTCCTATGATTATAGTTGGCTTAATTTTTTTTACGATAACAGCAAAAATATCTGTCAAACGATTGGATTAAATTTAACTTATGTTTCATCGCGTATTAGCTCTGATCATCAAAGAAATTTTAGCCGCTCTTCGGGATAAAAAGGCACGATTTGTCTTGATCGTACCACCCATTGTGCAGTTGCTGATATTTTCTTTTGCCGCCACATTGGACGTAAAAAATGTACCAATCGGTATCCTTAATCGCGACAATGGTGAGAAATCCATAGAATTGGCACAACGATTCCATGGGTCCCCTGTGTTTTCGGAAATCGTTTATTTGCCATCGGTCGATGCCATGACACCATTCATTGATAACCAGAAAGGGGTGATGGTGTTGTCTATCGATCAGCAGTTTTCCCGCAACATCGATGCAGGAAAGCCGGCAGATATCCAACTCGTCCTGGATGGAAGAAGGTCAAATACGGCGCAGATTGTGGCAGGATACGCTGCTCGTATAATAGAACAGTATAATCTTGATATTGCTCCTTTAGTTGGGGCAAAAGTACAATCAACTGAGTTAGTCCCAAGAAATTGGTTCAATCCGAATCTTATCTATTATTGGTATAATGTTCCGTGCCTCGTAGGAGTATTGACAATGCTTGTCGGTCTAGTTGTCACGGCTATGTCGGTGGCGCGGGAGCGCGAGATGGGCACCTTTGATCAGTTGTTAGTTTCTCCTATTCGACCTATCGAAATCATGATTGGAAAAGCCATTCCCGCTATGATTATTGGAATGGCTGAAGGATCAATTATTGTCTTGGTAGGGATATTTCTTTTTCGGGTACCGTTCGAAGGGAATATATTTGTCTTATATATGAGTTTGTTTGTGTTTGTGAGTTCCATTGTTGGAGTGGGATTGTTTATCTCATCACTCTCAGCGACACAGCAGCAGGCTATTTTAGGGACCTTTGTTTTTATGTCACCTGCAGTGGCATTATCGGGATTTGCGACACCGATTGAAAACATGCCGCAGTGGTTGCAGTACGTGACCTATGCGAATCCATTGCGGTACATGTTGGTGATATTGAAAGGAGTTTTTTTGAAAGGTATGACCTTAGATATTGTATTGAATAACATATGGCCGATGATGATTATAGCTATTTTCACGTTATCTTCAGCGACATGGCTCTTTAGGAAACGGTTGGAGTGATTCTTCCCAGCTCCCTCCCAGGGCCTTGATCAATTGTATTGTTGACGTGTATCGTGCTCCCAAAACTTGAATTGCCTGGACTTGCGCATTTAATTCATTTCGCTCGCTATAGATAAGATCTAAATAAAAAGTGATTCCTTTTTGATATCTATCCCGTGTCAGATTTGTTGTTTTGTTTGACGCTTGAACCGCCTTCTCAAGGCTATTATATTGCTTAGCTTGATTTGCAACATTATTCAGAGCATCTTCAACTTCTTGAAAGGCAGTCAGAACTTGTTGTTGATAAGTTCCACTGGCCTCACGAAATTGCGCCCATGCAGCCGCAAGATTCGACAAATTGCGTCCTCCATCAAAAATATTTTGTGCAACATTGCCTCCAACCTGCCACAAGCTTGTATGTAATGAGAGAAAATCATGAATTGTTAAACCGGAATATTCTAAAACTCCTGTCAACTGCAAGGAAGGAAAAAATGCGGCGTTAGCCACTCCAATTGACTGATTTTCAGCGGCTAAGTTTCGTTCGGCTTCAGCAATATCCGGTCTCTGTTGTAAAACATTCGCGGGAATCCCCGGAGGAATTTCCGGTGGAGGATTTTTCAATGGATCATATTTTAAGGTAAAACAAGCTGGGGGTACACCAATGAGCACAGCAAGCATATGTTCTTGCAAGGCGCGAAGACGGACAGCATCATGCAAAGCAGCTTCTGCGGTGTTATATTCAAATTCGGCATTTGTTACGTCTGTAAAGTTGACTAATCCCCTTTTAAATCGGGAGCTTGTAAAATTGATTTCTTCTTGGTAAGTGATTAGCGTTTCTTTCAGGTATTTAATCTGCGAATCTAAAGCTCTAGCCTGAAAGTAGGCGTTGGCAACTTCTGCAGTGAGGGTAAGCAAGGCGCTTTGAAATGCTTCGGCTTGTGCTTCAGCAGAATAGAGGGCAAAATCGTATTGGCTTCTCAGCTTTCCCCATAGATCGACTTCATAACTAAGATTCAACGGCAAGCAGTATTCAAAATCAAAAATTCGATTCGGTACTCTGAATCCTGGAGGAATAAGAGTCGTTATTCTTTTGGGAAGGTGGGCATTGAGATCATAGCCTGAATCAGTAAAAGCTGGATTAAAATTGAGTTGAGGATAAAGATTTGCTAATTGAACACCCGCCATGGCTCTGGCTTCGATCACTTTTTGTAGAGAGACATAAAGATCGTAGTTATTTGATATGGTCTGTACTTCCAGTTCATTCAGAAGAGGATCATGAAAAACTTCCCACCATAAGCTGACAGGGGGCGCAGGATTGCTAAGGGGAGTTTCTTCTTTCCACTGTATGGGCGTTTCCGTGGTGGGAGGGTCATATATTGGTGCCACGGTGCACCCGTAGAGGAATGCAAGCCAGGAGATGATGAGGTATGTGATTTTATTCATGGATTACATAATAAATATTTGATGGGAAAGAAGCAAATGAAAAGCAGAATTCAGAAAGAAGAGTGTGTGCTTTAGCGCCGCTCTTGCCCCTATTTATATTCTCATCTCCGGTTTCATTCTGTATTCTGAATTCTGAATTCTACTTTTTTCATTCTGAATTCTCCCTTTTGCGTTCCAGCTCTTCCCAACGAGCATACAACCTCTCCAGCTTATGCTGGGCTTCACTCAGTAATCGATAATGGTCTAATGATTTTTGTGCATCAGCATGAATGATTGGATCATTCAGCTGCCCCTGAAATTTTTCGATTTCATCTTCAGCCTTAGTGATATTCATTTCCATGTTCTCCAGTTCCTTTTCTTCTTTGTAAGAGAGTTTCCTCAGGACGGCAGTTCGATTTGCAATAGGCGCTGCAGCAGGTTTTTCTACAGATTCTTTTTTGGGCTTCTTACTAGCTGCTTCCCACTGAATATAATCAGCATAGAATTGCTGCTCATTTTCATTACCAAGCCCTAAGATCTGAGTACACACTCGGTCCATTAAACAGCGATCGTGGGTAATCAGCACTAAGGCTCCGGCAAATTCAAGCAAACTTTCTTCAATGACTTCCAGAGTAGGAATATCCAAGTCGTTGGTGGGTTCATCCAAAAATAGGATATCTGCGGGTTCAAGCATTAATTTCGCGATGAGGATTCGCGCGCGTTCACCTCCGGAGAGACACTTTACGGGAAGCAATAATCGATCCGGAGAGAACAAGAACTTTTTTGCCCATCCATTGACATGGATCGATTGTCCTCGATAGTTTACAAATTCGCTGGTTGGAGACAGAGCTTGTCTAAGTGTTATGTTGGGGTCAATATGTTCGCGATGCTGATCAAAGTAGACCAGCTTCAAGTCGTCGGCAAATTTAATTGTTCCGGCATCCTGTGGAAACAAACCGGCCATAACTTTGAGTAATGTTGTTTTCCCTGTTCCATTTTTTCCGACAATACCGAGACGGCTTCCGGGCGAAAGAGTCAAATCAATCCCTTGGAATAGCTGCTTACCACCCAGAGATTTCGATAGATTTTTTGCTGATAGAAGTTTCCTCGTTTCTCTTTCAGAAGCGGAAAATTCAATATCCACACGATGAGTCTTATTGCGCTGTTTCACCTCTGACAATTCGGCCATTAGCTCGTAGGCATTTTGTATTCGGGATCTCGATTTCGTAGTACGTGCCTTGGGGGACTTGCGAAGCCATTCGATCTCATCGCGGACAACCGATGCCAGGCCGCGTTCTTGCTGCGCTTGCGCCTCCAAAAAGGCTTCTCGGTGTTCCATGAAACGACTCATGTTCCCTTCACTGATGAAGACACCTTGCGGGAAGCATTTATTCAATTCTATGACTTTATTTGAGACATTTTCAAGGAAATACCGGTCATGGCTGATTACCATGTAGGAGATCTTTTCTCTGTTCAGGAATTTTTCAAGCCAAAGGATCCCTTCGAGGTCCAAGTGGTTGGTTGGTTCGTCTAAGAGTAGGATATCCGGTTCCTGCATGAGGGCTCGAGCGATATCAAGACGTTTCTTCCATCCTCCGGACAAGACTGAAGCATTTTGTGTAAAGTCGGTAAATTGGGCTTTACCTAGAAGAATTCGGGCTCTAGTGAGTAGATCGATTTCGTCTCCTTTACCTGCGGATTGAACCAGTACCTCTTCAATGGGGAGCGAAGGGAATTCAGGTACCTGGCTAGCATAGCCCAGGCGCAGTCCTTGTCGTCGGGAGACAGAACCTTGATCCGGAGGTTCCAAACTCATGAGAATTTTCAATAAAGTGGATTTTCCGGAGCCATTAGGGCCGATAAGACCGATACGGTCGCCCTGAGTGATCGAGAATGAGATATTCTTGAATAATATTTGGGTGCCGTAAGCTTTTGATAGTGAATGTATTCCTAGTAATGATGTCATGATAATAGTATAGCATTTTTATCATAAGAAATGTACACCTAAATTATATATGTCGTGTATAGCAACGCGGGGGAATTCAGAATACAGAATACAGAATTCAGGACGGCTAGGATTCGTGAATAGCAATTCAGAATTCAGAATAAGGCCCTATTGTTCCTCATTCTGAATTCTGTATTCTGTATTCTGTATTCTGAATTCCCACACGTTGAAAAAAGGAACGATGATTCTATGGTTACAGATAATGTGCCAGTCGTAGGAATTGTAGGCGCGGGCCCCCTCGGCATTGAGTTGGCCATCGCCCTCACAAAAGCTCGCATTCCCTATTTCTTATTCGATAAAGGGCAAGCTGCGCAAATGATCTACAATTTTCCTCCCCACACCCATTTTTTTAGTTCTTCTGAACGGATCGGGATCGCCGGAGTTCCCATCCAGACATCTTATCAGGATAAATGCACACGTGAAGAGTATCTCTCCTATATCCGTTCAGTCGTCATGCACTACCGGATAAAGATAAATTCTTACGAAGAAGTAATTCGTATCGAAAAGTCATTGTCCAAGGGATTTACACTTACGACTCATTCAGCCCAAGGAGAACAATCGTATCAAGTTCGATTCCTCGTTTTAGCTACAGGGGGCACCTCAAGGCCACGCCTTTTGGACATACCCGGAGAAGATTTGCCTCATGTTTTCACGAAGATGGGAGATCCTCATCAATATTTTCAAAAGCAAATCGTGATTGTTGGAGGGAAGAATTCTGCCGCTGAAACAGCTCTGCGTTGTTGGAATGCCGGAGCTAAAATCTGTCTAGTGCATAGACGGGAAGCTTTTGATCCTGTTCATATTAAGTATTGGTTGCTCCCTGAGTTGCTGGGAAGAATCGAGCATGGAGAAATCGAATGTTTATATAGCAGTAAACTTGCAGAAATTCAAAGTAACCAGGTATTGATTAAGAAAATAGATCAGGATGGCTTAGTAGGAAAGAAAACCGATTTTGTGATTAAAGCTATTGGCTTTCATGCGAATATGGACCTTTTTCAACAATTGGGAATTACGTTATCTGCGGAAAATCAAATGGTCTTACATGATGAAAATATGCAAGTCAATGTTCCGGATGTATTTGTGTTAGGGACTGTGGTTGCAGGTACGCAAAACAGGTATCGGATATTTATAGAAAATACGCATATCCATGTGGAAAAGATCATGAAAGCCCTTTTTGCCAAGTTATCGATAAAAGGCGAGCCTTGGAAATCTCCTTATCCCTCATATAGCTCTTTGGAAGAATAAATTAGGATTCAATATGTTGACAAAAAAATTAATCAGTGAGCCCTTACAGAAAGCTGGAGTTACTCTCAATGGGTCTAAGCCGTATGACATACGGGTTTATGATGAGCGATTGTATAAATGGTTGATGTTGGAACCTTCCCTGGCCGCCGGTGAAGGGTATATGCAGAAGTGGTGGGATTGCGATCAATTGGACGAATTCTTTTTTAGATTATGGCGTAATAATCAAAATACCAATTTCTATAACACATGGGCGGATACATTTCGTAGATTTACAAACATTTTATTTAATCGGCAATCGCGCAAGAGATCGTTAAATGTAGCGGAAAAGCATTATAACCTTGGGAAAGATCTCTACACTTCTATGCTGGGAAAATCCATGGCTTATACATGCGGCTATTGGAAAAATGCTAAGACTTTGGATCAGGCTCAAGTGGACAAGTACGACCTTGTTTGCCGCAAAATCAATTTGAAGAAAGGCGATAGGGTTCTGGAATTGGGATCCGGATGGGGAACATTCGCAAAATTTGCTGCTGAAAACTACGGAGCCAAGATATCAGCTGTGAATATATCCATTGAACAAGTTCGGTATGCGCAAGAAATAAATAAAGGATTGCCCGTTGAGTTGTATTTATGTGATTACCGGGATGTCAATGTCTATAATCCAAAAAAGAAACCTTTCGACAAGGTGGTCAGCATAGGGCTTTGTGAACATGTCGGCCTGCACAATTATAGGAAATTCATGAAGATCGCCTTAGACAACCTTGAGGAATCAGGATTGTTTTTATTGCATACCATTGGCAGAAATAATTCGGCTTATTTCGTCGATCCGTGGATCAATAAGTATATTTTCCCCAACGGAATGCTTCCCTCTTTAAAACAATTAACTGAAGCGATGGAAAACCTGTTCGTGTTGGAAGATTTGCATAACTTCGGTCCCGACTACGATAAAACCTTGATGGCATGGCACAGGAATTTTGTTGAGCACTGGCCCCAATTACAACATCATTATGACGAGACGTTCTATCGGATGTGGAATTTTTACTTGTTGTCATGCGCAGGAGGCTTCCGGGCGCGGGGTATGCAGCTTTGGCAAATGGTACTTTCTCCAAAAGGAGTCTTTGGAGGCTATGAAAGCGTGCGATGAAATTATACGAAGAGAAAAAACAGCGATTAAGCTCCGAGCTCTTGAATAGGGCTGAGGCCAATGAAAAAATTGTCCTCAATAAAGACACATCGAATTTATTTCGTGCCCGTCAAAAGGGAATCAACGAGAATAAGATCGATGTCAAAAGTTTTAACAATGTCATTGACGTGGATTCTGCAAATCTCATTGCAGAAGTGGAGGGGATGACCTCCTATGCTGATTTAGTGGAAGAAACACTCAAATCATCATGCTTGCCCGCAGTGGTTCCTGAATTAAAATCAATCACGATCGGCGGTGCCATTTCCGGTTGTGGCATCGAATCCTCATCGTTCCGCTATGGGCTTGTGCATGAGACCGTTCAAGAAATGGATGTTCTGCTTGGGGATGGCAGAGTGCTTACCTGTACTCCGTATAATGAATACAAAGATCTTTTTTTTGCGATTCCCAATACTTTTGGTACGCTAGGGTACATCCTCAAGGTCAAAGTAAAGCTCATTCCGATAAAAAAGGCAGTGAAAATAACGCACAAACGATTCTTTGACCCGCAAGACTTTTTTGATGCTATCCGAAGCATATGCCAAGAGAACCGTGTTGATTACGTCGAGGGAGTCATCTTCGATCACAATGAAATGTATGTGACTACAGGAGAATTCATTGAGGAAGCACCATTTGTAAGCGATTACAAGTATAGAAAAATCTACTACCGTTCGATTCAAAAAGTGCAAATCGATTATCTAACTGTTTCAGATTACATTTGGCGTTGGGATACCGATTGGTTTTGGTGTTCAAAAGTATTCGGCATGCAAAATCCGGTTTTGCGTCTACTTTTGGGGAAATGTATGCTAGGTTCTTCGACATACACAAAGATGATGCATTTCGCTAACAGGAATCCTGTCATAACATCTGCATGGAATGCGTTTGGCAGTAAGAAGGAATCTGTTATCCAGGATGCTGTGATTCCGATTCAGGAAGCTGCGAGATTTTACGATTTCTTTCGTAAGGAGGTTGGCATAAAGCCGATCTGGATATGTCCATACAAATCGTATTCTCAGGAGACGCGTTATGCATTTTGTCCTATGGATACAAAAGCTTTATATGTTGATTTTGGTTTTTGGGATCGAGTCGAGACGAATGGGAACGATGGTTTTATTAACCGGAAGATTGAGGATAAGGTGCGGGAGCTGGGGGGATTCAAGAGCTTGTATTCAGATTCATATTATACTGAGAAAGAGTTTTGGGAAATGTATGATCGGAAGCGATATGAAGAATTGAAAGCGAAGTATGATCCGAAAGGGCGTTTGAAGGGATTCTATGAGAAATGCGTCCGTAATCAGTAAACATAAAGTGGTAATTGCATAAGTTACATAAAGCCTTTTTTAGTCCGGAGCGCCAGCGGAGGACGTCTGAAACAAGCCCATAGCGACCGAAGGGAGCTTTGGGTATCGAAAAGAAAATCTGAGCTCGGAGCGGAGCGGAGAGCGATTGACTTTTTTCAACGTTGATTTGTTCCATGACCGGGGTAATGATTCTGTTAAAAAATGCGTGAGATGCCTAAAAATTGATCGCTAAATGTGTGTGCAAGTCAATCGCTCTCCGCTGGCGCTCCGAGCTCAGATTTTCTTTCTCGTACCCATAGCTCCCTCCGGTCGCTATGGGCTTTTTTCAGACGTCCTCCGCTGGCGCTCCGGACTAGAAAACAGTTCTTGGTTCTATCGTAAGGGTTTGTTTTGGATTAGTACAACCTCAATTCATTTTTAACGCTTTGTAGGTGGTTGGGGTGGAGGACCGGGGGGCAAAACAGGAGGTAGAGGTGGTGGTGTCGTTGGAAGTGGTGGTGGAGGTGGTTTTGCCGGTTGAGGTGGTGGCGAAGACGGTTTTGCCGTAGGTAGGGGAGGTGAAGGTGGTTTTGCCGTAGGAGGAGGAGGCGGTCTTGGTCCTGCTGCAGGAATCGGAGGAGGAGGCAATTTTGTCGCAGGTGCTGGTGTGCCTCCTGCTGCAAGTCCTATTGGAGGAAGAGGCGCTGGAGTAATTCCCGGAGGCGGTGTTTTCGAACGTGCTCTGCGCCTAGGCCTTGGTGACGGGCCTTCTGCTGAAGGCTGATCAGTCGGTTTTGCAAGCTCTACAACCCTGATCTGACCTTCCGGTACTTCTAGCGGAATTTCGTCCGGAACTTCTTCCTTGGCTGATTCCCTCCATTTTGGATTTAAAATATCTTTAAGTTTATCTGCACCAAAATCTTTTATCGGATTTTTAGGATCTTTACTGATTCTGCTAAACCCACCATTTGGCTTCAAGATGATACTTTGGGTATTAGATTCACCCAATTTATAATGTTCTGCTAATTTAAATAATTTATCCGCTTGTTCTTTAACATTAGCAGCGGTTACCGATGCTGCTAAACTTGCCGGTATATTTATTGTGATGATTGCTTGTTTCCCATTAGGCAATTCTATATTGCCTGTATAAATGGAATTCTTACCTTCGGTTGTTATATCAAATTTAACGTCTGTACCCCCAATCTTAACGTTGATGATAGATGGGTTAGGTGTTTGTCCCGATATACTCATAATTACACCTCACTTTTATAGTTCAGTTATAAAAACAAAATCAAGTAAAATCCTATAGTTATTATTATATCAAATGGTGTTTGATATATGTAATATAAAAATTGGGGAACGCGTAAATAGCAACGAGGCGAAATTCAGAATAAAGAATACAGTATAAGAGGCAATCAGTTGGTTTTAAGTCAGTTAGACACATTCATATTGAAATAAAATTGATGCTTTTGCTATAAATACTGCCATGACACAGGAAATTGGAATTTACAGAGGATCTTTTGATCCTCCTCATAACGGCCACTTGGAAGTCGTGGCCCATTGTCTCAGAAAGCAGGATATCTCACGCATCATTATTGTTTATAAAGATACTAATCCCTATAAACCTTTTCGCAGTTCTGACGAAGATCGCCGAGCGCTCCTGACTGAAATGTTCAAAAGAATGAACAATGTTGTCATTTCAGAATGTGGGTTCAAAGCTATTCTCAAAGAAGCACAGTCCGATACAACAATCAGTAAAATCTATCGCATTGTTGGGTCCGATATTTTTGGCCAACGCGAGATCTCACATAGCAAAGATGATAAAGTGATGACACTTGTAATCCCGAGGAATGATCACACTGTTCCCGCTCCATTTTTGAGCTGGGTGGTCAAAGCGTCGGGAGAGTTGACTCAGCAAATGTATTCATCGACGGCTATACGCAAATATTTTAGACAAAGAGAAGTCAGAGATCAAACATTGCCTTTGTCCAGTGAGATCGTTGCCATGATCCGACAAAGAGGTCTTTACCAAGGTACTGATGCTGAATTCTCGATCCATCATCTATTAGAAGAAGTGAAAAAGGTTGTTGAAGTTGAGGTGGGGAAAAACAAATTAGTTTCCACTTATCTGTATCCATTATCAATACGGCTTGTTAAAGATATGGGCATATCCGGATTGTCCGGAGATGTTGTTTTTTTTGTCATGGGTAAAAATGGCCATTCGCAATTTGTTGTCAAAATTTTTTGTGGGACTAGCCATAAGAAAAATTATGAAAGCGAGTTGATTGGATTTCAAAAAATTGGGGGAGCTGGGCTAAAAAAGGTAGCTGTCCCAACGCTTTTATTTTCACACCAAAACGATAACTTTTCATTGATCGGCATGAGTATTGCTGCCGGAAAACGGTTGATTGATTTAATGAGTGATTCTAAAGAGGCAGTACGTTTATGTGCTGAGGCTTGTCTTGAACTTCATCTTCATGCACGAGTGCCGTTAGGTCATATTGAGGAAGAACGATTGAAAATTTTTGATGAGGCTGTGGAAAAAGTAAGCACTCGTTTAGAAGAATCCAAAGGGGATTTTCTCTCCATTACTTTAGATCGATTGTGGGATCATTGGAATCAAATACGCCGGTCTTTTCTTGCCAATCCAGGATGGGGAAGTTTTACTCATGGAGATCCCAACGCCGGCAATTGGATCGTAGATTTGGACAACGAGAAAGTGACTTTTATTGATCTTAGTCTTTTTAGTCGTTCTGTTAAAACAGATGGTAATCCTTGCGGTTTTGCAATCAATGAATACCTGGAGTCGATTTCCAGCTTTTGGATTGTCGGCGAACGCATAGGTCTTTCTCAGGATGTTATTCAAGGATGTCAAAAGGAATTTGCTGTGGCCTATGACAAGTTGAAGCCTGAAGACATTGCCACTCGGGAGAGCTATGCTTATTTTGATTGTTATTGGCTGCTTAGGGGCATAAACACATTATTTAAAAGATTAGAGAACGCTTCTATGGGCCAAAAAGAGCAAATTCGAGAAGAAATCGCAGGGAAATTTGCCAAGTTCTTTGCGAATCGTTAATCATTCTTTATTTACTTCGTTTTTTTGAAAAAACACAACTTTTATTACTTATCTATTGTATTTTATTCTAAAATATGTAATGATCGGATCATAAAACATAAAAATAATTTTGTTTTTATATTAAAAAATGTTAAATAAGTTGGAGAGATAACATGAATAATAATGATAATACAACAATTAAAGGTGTATTTGGGAATCTATTTCTAGGTACCGAAATTGGTGAAGTGGCGGGAACGGCTAAGCCAGGTAAGATTAACGGCCGCGTCATTAACGAAACTTTGTTTGGTCAAGCTATGATTCTAGCTAGCGTTGTGGTTTCAGCAGTTGCGAGATTATTTGCTAGCGTAGTTGTATTACAGTTTGTAGTACCTGCAGCTGTTGGTTTAGCTGGTGGAATCATTATCCTAAAAAACAAGTTGCTAGAAAGATCAGCAGAAAAAACAGCAAAAATAGCAGCAGAAAAAGAGAAAGAAGTTGATGAGAAGTGGCAACAATGGTTACTAGGTAATAAAAAAATTATAGGGCAAGTTGTAAAGGAAAAAACAGCACAGATAGAAGAAATCGAAAATAAATTAATTCCACAAAAAATAGAATTAGCTCAATTAGTTAAAGAAGAAGCTGATTTACAAAGGCAATTGAGTGAAAAAAAATCAGCATGGATCTTTTCAGATTCGCACGATCTTAATGTTAGATTAGGCGCATGTACTAATAAAATCGTCGCATGCAATAAAAATATTCGAGCTTTGGAGTCGGAATTAGTTCCACTGCAAAAATCTTTATATGCTCTTTTAAAAAACTAATTTCAGATTTTTCAAGCCTATGAGGTCGTATAGAAATATACGATCTCTCTTTTTCTTCTTTTCATTCAGATAATCTCTGTGTCCTCTGTGCCTCTGTGTTTCAAAAAAAGCCAACATTTGGGAAGTCAACAATCAAAAACATTTGAAAATATATTGCAATCTGATGTAGTTAGATAAAAAAATGAGAGGATACAAATAATGCTACCCAAAAATCGACCACCAACACATCCAGGCGAAATCCTACAGGAAGAATTTCTCAAACCTCTTAAACTTTCACAAGAGCAATTTGCCAAGTACCTCAATGGGTCTTGGACACAGCCCAAAGTAAGCGAAATTATCAACAAGAGACGCAGGATAACAGAAGCAATCGCTTTAGATTTCTCCGATGCGTTGGGTACTTCACCGGAGTTTTGGCTAAATCTTCAAAATCGTTACGACCTTTGGTTTGCACAAAAGGATCATCAACCTATTCCAAGAATACCTAGATTAAAGGTAATGGGTTTGTAGGTAAATCAATCATGAAACATTCATAGACTTACAGAAGAATCTATAAAAAAATTAAGTCAATCCGTCACAATTCCCTAGTGAATTCAAAAAGATTGTTTATTCAAAAGCCCATTTTTTATACAGTCATATCTAGTGAATATCGGTTCGCAAGGGGTATAAAAATGTTCGTTCGGCATTATATAATTTTGACTATCGCTACAATTTTTCCGTTGGGTATTTGTGGCACCATAGATGAAGGCGTGACAAAGCTATCATCGAGCAGTCAGCCTGATGAAATCATTCCTCCTCTTGGCCTTCTACCTATCCCTTGGCCTCAAGATAACCCTTACACTAAAGAAAAAGCAGAACTGGGCCGGATACTCTATTTTGATAAAAGGCTTTCTTCCGACAACACCATATCATGCGCCAGCTGCCATAATATTCCATGTGCTTACAGTGATTGTAGGTCTATTGCAATTGGAATAGACCATTCCAAAGGAACACGTCATAGTCCCACCATCATCAATGCCGCCTATTCACCGCATTTGTTCTGGGATGGGAGGGCGTCATCTTTGGAGGAACAATGCAAGGGCCCTGTTGCTAACACAAATGAGATGTCGAAAACAAAAGATGTTCATGAAGCCCATCGGGAATGCGCCGCAAGGGTTCGGGCAATTGCAGGTTATCGACCGATGTTCAAGGAGGCGTTTGGACATGAGGACATTACTATGGATGATATTGCCAAAGCAATTGCTACATTTGAGCGCACAGTACTTTCCGGAAATTCGCCCTGGGATCGTTATGTCGCAGGCGACCGTACCGCTTTGACAGAGCAGCAGAGAAGGGGCATACAAGTGTTCAAGAAAGCCTTGTGTTCCTTTTGCCATGCCGACTCCAACTTTACTGACAATAAATTCCACAATATTGGAATAGGGATGGATTCTCCCGATCCGGATTTAGGTCGTTATGTGATTACACATGAGAAGTTGGATTGGGGAGCTTTCAAAACGCCCACCTTGCGTGATGTGGAACATACAGCCCCTTATATGCATGATGGAAGTCTGAAGACCCTAGAAGAGGTTGTGGATTACTATGACAAGGGTGGTATCAAGAATAAGAACTTGCATCCTTTGATGAAGGACTTGCATCTTTCAGCGCAAGATAAGAAGGATCTTGTGTCCTTTTTGATGGCATTGAGCGGTGAAGGGTGGAAAAATTTCAAAGAGCCGACGAAGTTTCCAAAGTAGGCGTATATGCATGAAAAGGACAAAGGACGAAAAGGACAACCGTGAGTCATTGCTCTTAGTCCGGAGCGACAGCGGAGGACGTCTGAAACTAGCCCATAGCTCCCTCCGGTCGCTATGGGCTAGTTTCAGACGTCCTCCGCTGGTGCTCCGGACTAAGGACAATGACTTGGGTTAAGCTTGCGAAGCTTGGGATCTCAATGTGACTCATTAATGAGAGGTGTTATGCTAAAGTCAGTTGATAGTGATACGATCATAACCAATGTGCGGGTGAAGTCTGAATTCGTAACCGACTTCGTCGATTGGCAAACCCACTTAAGTGAAAAAATTGCGAAGTCCCCTGGCTTTGTCAGTTTAGAAATTGTATCCTTAACAAAAGATCCTCAGCCCATATGGTCAATTGTTCAAAGGTTTTCAAGTTCAGAATGTTCCCAAGCCTGGCGTGAATCAACGGAATACAACCAGCTCATAGATCAATTACGAAACCTCCTTACCGGGGAAGGACCTGATGCTATACAAGATCTCCCTCCGGGATTCACCACTGCCAACGGTGGTGTTACCGAAGTTTTTGTCACCGATGTAAGCCCTGAGAATGAAGAAGCTTACAGGGTATGGATTGCCAAAATGCATCAGGAGGAAGCTAAATTTCCTGGCTTCCGAGGTATGTTCGTGCAATCTCCGATTCCTGGCCGCGGTCGTTACTGGCTTACATTCCTGCATTTCGACACTACTGAGAATTTGGATCGATGGTTAACATCTACCGAACGTCAAAAGGTTTTGGAGGAATCGAAGCCATTGATTGCATCACTGGAAAGCCACCGAGTGTTTTCTCCGTATGGAGGCTGGTTTGAGTCCCTTGAAAAGAACGGGGAATTACCGAGTGTATGGAAACAAACAATGCTTGTTCTATTGGTTTTATTTCCGATAGTTATGCTTGAATTAAAATTTCTCCCATATTTGACGGGCAAATTGAATCCCTCTCTTGGTACATTTATCGGAAATGCGATTAGTGTGACTTTGATATCGTGGCCATTTATGCCTATTGCGATCTGGTTTCTGGGATGGTGGTTAGCTCCTGGGGGAAATAGAAATGTGCGTACTAATCTGCTTGGATTTGCAATTGTATGCGGACTGTATCTTGCAGAAATAGCCCTCTTATGGAATTTGTTATAATCTTAGAGCATTCCTTCTTCATTCTTATTGCATTTTAGTGTATAACATCAAACGTAAGCACCTTTTACCAAGAGATTCCATGAGAGAAGAAATGAAAAGTATTGGCGATATCTTTAAACAGCGCCGGAAAGAGATGAATCTTTCCCTCAAAGAGGTCGAGAATGCCACTTCCATTCGCATCAACTATCTGCAATCAATTGAAGAAGGAGAGGTCCAAAAGTTAATCTCTCCTATCTATGCGCAAGGATTTGTGAAACAATACGCAGCTTTTATAGGAATCGATGGGGAAAAGATTGTCCGTGAACATCCCCATATTTTCAGCCGGGCGGCACCGCAAGAGTTTTCGTATGGAATCGGTACTTTAGAGGTAAGGGGCAATCCGGGAGCCGGAATAAAATGGTTTCCTAATGCCGCGTGGATACTACTTTCTGTTTTCGTGCTTCTTCTGGCGTGGGCTGTAGCCAAGTACTTTGAGGTAGTTTAGTAAACAACAGAATGGAGAAATAAGCCATGCGCAGGGGTCGTGACTCCCGCTTGAGTACGATCCTGCGCCTGAAGAACACCTGACACCTCTTCCAGCTTTATTTTACCTCTGCCTACATAAACAATGGTTCCCACCAGATTGCGTACCATCTTGTACAGGAAGTTGCTGCCCGTAATCGAAAATCGCAACCGATTTTCCTCGATTTGCACGATTTCAATTCTGTCTACAATTCTCTCATAATGACTATAGGCCGCGTTTTTTTTAAAATTGCAAAATGAGGAAAAATCGTGTTTCCCGCAGAGGATACCGGCGGCTTGTCTCATTAATGAGACGTCTAAAAAGTGAGGGTAGTGCCAAGAGTAAAGTCGATGGTGCGGCATTTGTGCATGTCCATGGCACAGGAAATAATGGTATTCCTTTCTTTTGGCGTCAAGGGTTGGATGGAATGAATCCGCAACAAGATCAGCACGGAATACAACAATGTCTTTAGGAAGCAGGCTGTTTAGTCCGATGCAAAGTTTGCCGAGATCAATTCCCTCTTTTTCCGTTAAGAAATTCACCACTTGCCCATGGGCGTGGACTCCCGCATCGGTCCGGCTGGCGGCTTGCAGCTTTACAGGGTTTTGAAGAATCCTTTCCAGGGCGACTTGCAGTTCATTTTCAATGCTGGGCCCCATTCCGGTTTTTTGCCAACCTTTGTAGGATGTTCCGTCATAGGCCACGATCAGCTTGATATTCATGTTTGATGGCAATAGAGTGGGATAAATAATGCAATACCTTCAAGAAACCTTTGGATTCCTAGAAGAACAAGGATCATACCCATCAGACGTTCGCAAGCCATCAATCCATTAGATCCAAGAGTATGTTGGAGTTGTTCCGAGAATAGCAAAACGATGACTGCAGCTGCCCATGCAATTAAAATAGAGGTGAGCATCGTCATTTGGCTGGGCTCGGTATGGGCGTACAACATAATGGTGGCCAGCAAGGAGGGCCCTGCGATCAAGGGAATGGCCAAAGGGACTATAAAAGGTTCCTCTTTCGGAAGATTGGCCCGCAGGCTTGTCGGACTAGGAAAAAGAATTTTCAGTGCAATCAGAAACAGGATTACTCCTGAGGCTACCCGCACCGTCACAGGTGTGATTTGCAATTGGGAAAAGATAAATTCTCCAAGATAGTTGAAAATGATCATAGCCGCCAGGGCGATCAACATTTCACGGATCACAATATAATGCTGCTTTTTGGGGTCTAAGCCCGAAACCATTTTTAAGTAGGAAGATACATTTCCCAAAGGATCCATAATCAAAAAAAGAATTAGTGTAAGTGTCAACGACATGATACCGGTTTCCTATGATAAGGTTTTTACAAAGGCGCCAGCCCCTTTCAAGATCATTTCAATGGCGATTAAGGTTAGGATCAACCCCATAACTTGTTCTAAGGCGACTAAGCCCCGTCTTCCTAAAATCCTTTGCAAATAGGGGGCTGCAATCATGACGGCTAGGACGCCAGTCCAGGCCAGCAAAATGGCTCCGGTGATTTTTATGGAATTCTGTTCCGAGGCAGCTGTGAGCATGATGATGGTCATGAGTCCAGGTCCTGAGAGCAATGGAGTGGCTATGGGGACAAAGAAAGGTTCTTGTTTGAATTCGTGCGGCTTTTTAGGATCATTGTCCGGGAAAATCATTCCAAGAGCGACAAGAAATAGGAGTATTCCGCCGCACAGAGTTAAGGAGAAGACGTCGACATGTAGAAGCTTGAGGATATATTCTCCAAAAAACTGAAACACTAAAGCAATAATCAAAGCGAAGAACCCTTCACGCAGCATGATTTGCTTTTGACGTTTGAAATCGAAATCTTTCACTAGAGCAAGAATAGTGGGCGAGTTGCCGATTGGGTTCGTGACTAGGAAATAGGTGATGGCCAGTTGCGAGATAGGTTGAAGGGTTTCCACGATTTTTCCTTTCCCGAGAAACGACGGTTAAGATAATACGTTTCTAAGTTAAATCTTTGATAGTGTCGTTTGTATTTATTTTTTGATTCTTTTTACGCATTTCCGCTTTGAGGAGGACTCCGGTATATATCCCTAATATAAAGGCCGTCCCACAACATATAGTTACAGCTATATTGCAAAAAATCCAGATAAAAATGAGAGTAATCGCTCGTATAGTCGGGTATTTGCGGTGAAAATCTAACGCGTTTGTTTTCAACTGGTTTACGGAGTATCTATCATAATGGCCGACGGCTTTTATCGCAAGTGTTGCTGCGATCATGGAGCAGCCCATTGTAAAAAGTGGCAGAGCTAAGTTGGAATGAACGACATGTGCGATTGTTCCAAAGGCAAGAACTGAAGAGGCTTTACCGAAAGTTTTAAATGTCGATCGAGAGAAAGAAGGAAGTCGAGAGGGGAAGGAGTGGAGAATAAACATTTATTCTTTTTAGATTTTATAGGGTTTCTGTTATTTTTTTAACTCTTCTGTCTTGTCTTCTTTTGAATCTATGGGACTTTCAGGTTGTAATATTATAGTACTTTCCGAGGATTTTTCAATAGATTTTTTTTCTAGTTCGAGGGCATCACGAAAAATTTGGTCTAGCGATTCTTTAGCCTCTTCGTGATTTTGTTTATCAGCTAATAAAAAGAATTTAATGGCGAGAATTATATTTGGCTTAACTCCATTACCGACTTTATATCTGCAACCTAATTCATATTGTGATTGTGCCATACCTTTATCTGCAGAAATTCTTAAATGATGAAAAGCCTTTTCTTGATTGGCTTCAACTCCATCTCCTTCGCTATAACATACTGAGAGATTACGATGACCTATTGCACCATCACCATTAATTGCTGCCAATTCAAAGAATCTAAACATGAGTTTAGGATTTATTTTTTGCACTCCCAGTTTTTGGTCCATAATCATTGCATAGGCTGTTTGTTTTTCAAAGATTTCTCTAACTGGATCGAGCATATCGTAGAGATGTCCTTCCTTTTCACCCTCTTCTTCCGAATGGCCGAGATACTCAAATAATTTTTCATCTGTATTTTGTATTGTAAAATAAAAAATTTGTTTTATTTTATCGAGAGTAATTGGATTAGTATCATGTTCTTGCGTCCATTTCCATATCCGGATTCCATCTATAGGGTACCAACCTGAAATGGCATCTTGAACAAGCGCCAAGATATAGGGGAGTTGCATTATTGTTTGTTCTTCAATGAGAACTTTAAATGTTAACTGTGAGATTGCTTCTATCTGATTGATGTCGATTTCACCTGGGCCGCGAACGATCAAGGGTTTGAAAATAGGTGAAAGATCAATTTCTTTCAAATCGGGGATGATTGCAACTTGACCAATAGCCGACATGAAGAACCTCTTCGTTTTTTGTTTAAGGTAATAGTAAAGAGGAAAGGCTTTTTAAAGTCAAACTGAAGTTGTTAACATTGTAGACGGTATGGACTCTACCAACACCTTAATCAACTTCGCATTATTCTCCGACGATAGTTCACATAATGGAAGCCTGCAAGGACCTGCCGCCATGCCGCACATGTCCATTGCGGCTTTGATTGCTATGGGATTGGTTTCCAAAAATGCAGCCCTAAATAACGGCACCAATTCGTAATGGATAGCCTTGGCTTCTTCGTATTCTTTCCTTTCGATACACTCTACCATATTTTTTATTGGACGGGGCACCAGATTGCTCACTACCGAAATAATTCCCCTTCCTCCAATGCTCATGCAGGGAAGCGTCAACATGTCGTCACCACACATAAGACTAAAATTTGGATTCACATTTCCGATCGCTTCCATCACTTCCATCATCTGAACAATTGAACCTGACGCTTCTTTAACTCCGACAATATTGCGAATCGCACCCAGACGCTTTAATGTTTCTGTCGTCATGTTCTGGCCGGTTCTCCCGGCTATATTATAAACCATGATCGGGAATTCCACAGCTTCGGCAATGGCTTTAAAATGTCTATACAGGCCTTCTTGGGTCGGTTTGTTGTAATAGGGAGTTACCACCAAGGCTGCATCTGCCCCCAGACGCTGCGCTTCTAGTGTATTTTCGATGGCTGTTGCCGTAGAATAGCTCCCTGTCCCTATCATGACAGGAATCCTTCCGTGCACCTCTCTGACAGCTAATTGGATCAATTGTTTCTTTTCTCCGTGCGTCAATGTGGGGGCTTCCCCGGTTGTGCCCAGGACAACCAGGCCATCGGCACCGTTTTCCATTTGATAATGAAGATTGGCAATGAAGCCCTCTTCATCTACTTTTCCATCATGGGTAAATGGAGTTACCACTGCAGTATAGACGCCTTTTATTTCGATAGAATCGTTATTCATTTGATCATGTCCTGTAGAGTGAAGAATCCTTTCTTTCCATGCAGCCATTCAGCCGCCTTGATAGCGCCAAGGGCGAAGCCATCACGATTGCGTGCTTCGTGAGTCAATGTGATTGTGTCGGCAGGGGAGTCGAAGATGACTGAATGGGTCCCCGGGATATTACCGCAGCGGAGGCAACCGAAATGCAATTCGTGGGGCATTTGTTTTTGATCTTTCATGGCATAGATCGGGTTGGATTTTCGTTTTATATTTTGAATGAGGGTTTTCACAATAGTCTTGGCAGTGCCTGAGGGGAAGTCGGCCTTTTGATTGTGATGCATTTCGTAACCACCTACATCATATTCGGGGTGGCTATTAATTAGTTTTGCAGCCTCTTCGATGATTTGCAAAAATAGGGAGATTCCGATGGAGAAATTGGG
>Ga0206822_1084_pt1 | contig 24557 bp, 20 predicted proteins | sample Alteio_BWOrgCont_83_FD_152913 | JGI IMG/M metagenome (GOLD analysis project Ga0206822, IMG submission 152913) | Enriched cells from forest soil in Barre Woods Harvard Forest LTER site, Petersham, Massachusetts, United States -... | ecosystem: Environmental > Terrestrial > Soil > Temperate forest >... | reverse complement strand
AAGTCATTCATTACTCATTCCAACATATTATAAACAAAATGTAGTACACTAATTTGTGACGAGCCACAATTCCACCATTTAATTACATAATATATACATTTGCAGTATAAATAATAAAAATTGTATAATATAAATGGTATTTGTTTGAATTAACAATACTTATTTATTATAAAAGTGGAGGCGTGTATGTCCGCATCCTTCCCACCACCCATTTCACCTTCCCGGGCTGGAGCGGGTTCCGGTGTATCCAAGCCAAAAGAGACAAAATTGCATGTCATCAGCGAAATTGATGCAAAAATACATACTATTGCAGCTTATCTGTCTAAACCCACACAACTTCTTTCTATATTTGGAATAGAGACAAAGTATATCGCTGTGAAATCGAAAGATGATCAGAACACATTATATGTTAAGCTGGCAGATTTGGTGAAAAATACAGGAATTTCAGAAGCCGAATTGGTTAAAGAACAAACTCCTGAGGGTGTCGCCAAACTACTGAGTCGACATAACCAGCTAATAAAAACAATCAATAGTATCATTGTCGCTTGGGATCCTATTCTACTAATTCCATTTTCTCAGGCAGATCAGCGAAACTTAATTAAGTTCGCCGTTCGGCAACTTCAGGGAAGATTCGACACTGACAAAACAGATAAAGCAATTGAAACGTTGCAAGCAGTTTCGCAAAGAATCGATATTTTACGTTCCATGTTTCGGGGTGGAAGTACAGGTGTACTCTATGTGGGTAAAGATAAGAATCCGGCATCATTATCTCCAAGCCTTATCGTATCTCCAAGCCTTATCGTTGGAAAAGAAGGTGAGCTTTTTGTTGGGGGGATGAAATTAGGAAAAGGGTCATTTTCTAAAGCTAGCGATATCGAATCAATGAGCACAGCGCCTTTTTCCGGAGCCAAAATTATCGCTAGAGGAGAGAAAGGTGTTGATTCCCTTGAAAAACATCTAAAATTTGTAGAGGAATTGAATCAATTAGGAGTGCGCAATATTCCTGAAGTTCATCTTGTTAAAATTTACTCAAAAACTAAAAAGGGAGAACCCAAGCTTGTGGTGATTGTAAACAAACGTGATGGTGATGCGGAAAAAGTATTCGAAACAGCTAAATGGCTATACGTCTCCCCTTTTCACATCTGGAATATCTTAATCAATGTTGGAGAGGCTCTGACTGATCTTCATCGGAACCGACGCATTCACTCTGATTTAAAACCGGCCAATATACTTTTGCGTGGCGATCCTCACAAACCCCCTTCAGTCGATGCCGCTGGAAATCTTCAGGTCGTTGGTGGCGTTTTGCATGATTTTGGATATACAGGGAAAACCGGGGAGAATTTTGCAGGAGGGTCACCGACTTATTTACCACCTGAGTGTTTAGACAGCTCAGGTCCAGAATTAAAACCAAAGCTTACGAAATTAACACCCGCGATAGATTGTTTTTCTTTTGGAGTAACCATAACGCAAATGGTCTCTTCAGCCCATAGCTTAGATGGTGTTAAAAGGGTCTTTGGTCAGGCTGTAGATGATGCCGAAATAAAAAAACGATTGGTTGAAATAAAAAAAATAATTTCCAGCTCCAGTAATACAATTATCAGAAACGTTGATAAACTATATAGGATAAGAATGTTGGATGTGGCTGAAAAGCTGCTGAAAGTCAATCCTGCAGACAGAATATCGGCCGAAGAGGCAACAGCGCTATTAAATGAAATAATCCATCAGCAACTTCACGACATAAATGCAGGAATTGTTGATCTCCAGTTAGCAGCGCATCCGGACTTAGGTATCATATAGTCTGTTCTCTTCGCCTACTCTTCGCGTCATTGCTCCGCCTCCATAGCACACTCCAGCACTCGCGCTGCATCATCGCTGCTTTGTTCAGGTGCAATGACGACCGGATCCCCCAAAGAGATCGTGATTGTTGAAAAGGGTTTCGGAATCCTAAAATGGTCCCATGTCTTCAATTGCCAATAGCGACTCGCTTCCCATGTGAAGGGGATTACCTTTGCTTGGGTCTCTTGTGCGGCCATGATGATGCCTGGCTTCACTTTGTAACGTGGACCTCGGGGGCCGTCTGGAGTAATCACAATCACCTCTTTACCCTTCTTTAAGCGGGTAATCATGATTTGTAGTGCTTTGTGGCGTAAATCATGCGGCACCCGTATGCTGCTGCCCCCTTTGTAGCTTTCCACAAGAAGCGAGATCGGTTCGCCGTCGCGGCTTTTGCTGATGAAACCTGCGTAGGATAAATCCGGCGCAAACTTGCAAAAAAATTCAGCGATCATGACGATGCGGTTGTGCCAGACCATGAGGATGCAAATCTCTTTGGAAGCGATTTCGATAAATTGTTCGAGGCCTTTCACACGAACCTTACAGGTAAGAAGAAGGGCTTTCATGCTGTATTTGCCGATAAGGGCAAGAGGATAGGACAAGTAATTGCGTTTGAATTGCAACCACAGATGGCGAATCATTGGAGTGCCTCCACAACGGCTTGTGCCGCAAGTTGACTTGCATTCGAACTGGAAAGCATCCGAGACACTTCATTACAATTAATGATGCATTCGCTTCTTTTTTGGCCCTCTTGGATCAGTTGGCACAAGTGTTCATACAGATTTTTGGCTGTTGGGCGATGAGCGATCAGTTCAGGGAATACCTCTTTTCCAGCCAGAATATTGACGATGCAAAAATGAGATAGGTTTAGTTTCAGAATATAGGTGGCGATAAATCGATTTAAAGCCGTCAACTTATAGGTTACCACTGTGGGACATCGATGCAAAGCCAATTCCAATGTGACTGTCCCTGATTTCGCTATGGCAGTTCGAGAGTCCCTCATTAATTCATAGTTGAATTTTCTTGGAACAAAAAAGACATTCTTGTTGATGGATAACGAAGATTTTCTTAACAGCTTTTCGATGACGGTTTTGTGCTCGGAAGAGCTGCAGGAGATAGCCAGAATATGATCGGAAAATTGATTCAATAGCATTTCGGCCGCTTCTAACTGTACAGGGAAATTGCGCACGATCTCACTTTCGCGGCTGCCGGGAAACAGAGAGAGAATGGAGGCATCCTCAGGAATACCCAACTCATTTTTCCAATTCTCTTGGTATTGATAATGTTTGATATATTCTTGTAAAGGATTGCCCACATATTGTACCTTCAGGGGAGTATCCTCATAACATACTTGTTCGAAAGGATAGATTGTCATGAGCAAATCCAAATGAGCGCACATCGTATCGATTCGTCCTTTTCCGTGTGCCCAAACGGTTGGAGAGATATATTGAATAATTTTTCCTTTATAGCCCTGTTTTCGCAGCGCCTTCGCTAGACGAAGATTAAATCCTGGGTAATCGATCAATACAACGCCATCCGGATTCTTTTGAATGATATGGTCACGCACTACGTAGAACTGTTTCCATAATTTTGGCAAAGAGTAGATCACATCTGTAAAGCCCATCACTTCGAAATCTTCCATGCGGAGGACAGGCTCTATTGGAAATTTGCGCATTTCGGGACCTGCTACGCCTGAAAATTTGGTTTCAGGCAATAACTTCTGCAAAGCAGCAAGAAGGGGAGCGCCATGGAGATCTCCGCTTTTTTCTCCGGCAAAAAGAAAAAGATGGGGCGACGGTTTGGAGTTCATCTAAGTCTAAGCCGATTGTTTAGATTTATGAAGGATCATAAGATTTCGCACGTAAGGGATCAAGCCGAAAAGAGGTCCCACAAGGTTAATGAGGTCCATAATTCGCAAGAAATAAATCATGCATAGGACTGCTCCGGCCAAGCTCATCCACCAGAAAACGGGCCCCAGGTAGCTCTTATGGAGTTTTTCGGCTCCCCACCATTGAATCCAAAAGCGGCTGTTGAAGAGGATGAGGCCTAAAAACCCTGCTGCATGCCACCAATTGTTGACTGAGGATTGTTCCGGATTTGACCAGCGGGAAATGGGAGACCTGAACCAGTCCTGATAAGAGTCGTGGACGAAATGGGATTGAAGGATAAATCCGGCGACCGTTGCAGCAATGCCGGCAAGCATTAAGAGGATGGTGGAGGATAACTTCCATTGCTGTTGAGCGGGTTGCATCAGGTTTAGGTTGCGCCAAGAGATGACAGCATTGCAAGCTTGAACGAAGCAGACATGAAATTGAATTTGGATGAATGAGTGGATAAAGAGAAGGATATTTCCAAGAAGGGAAAGCTTCCAAAACATTGAAGTGACAACACTTTTTTTCTGCTGTTCGCTAACGATCCATTGGTTGAGGAAACGGGCAGTGAAGGCAATGCTGGACAGGAAACCTAGGGGATAGAGAAGTTGGCGCCAAGCTTCACTCATGGCAGCTCTTTTTCAATTTGGTAGTTCAGTCGTCTTTTGTGCATCCAACGAACGGCGAACATGTCGGAAATCGTATTAAACGAGCGATTGAAGAAATTGTATTTTGTTTTCCCTTTTACGCGTTCACGATGGTTCACAGGAACTTCTTTTACTCGGAAACCTTCAATTAAAAAGAGGGCGGGCAGGAATCTGTGCATACCGTGGAACATTTTAATATTTTTTAAGCAGCTAGTTCGATACACCTTTAGGGAGCAACCGGTATCGCGGACACCATCCTTGCAAAAGCGGCTGCGAATGGCATTGGCGCAATAGGAGGTGATTTTTTTTATAGGAGGATCCTTTCGGTTGAGTCGGGCTCCGCAAACGAGATCGGCGTCTTGGATGGCATTGAGCAATTTTGGGATATCTTGTGGATCATTTTGCCGATCGCCGTCCATAGTGATGACGAATTCACCTTTGGCGTGTTTGAAGCCTGCATCGAAGGCGCTGGATTGACCGTAGTTTCCGTCGAAAGCAATGACGCGCAATTCGGGGTGTTTTTTGGAGAGATCCTGTAGGATGGAGCGGGTGTTGTCGGTGGAACCGTCATCGATGCAGATGAGTTCCCAGGGTTGTTTAAGATTTGCCATGACAGGTTTGAGTTCGAGGACGAGGTCGGTGATATTTTCTTCTTCATTTTTGAGTGGGACGACCACTGAATAGCGGACAGACATGAGGAGCCATGGGGTTAAAATATAAGGGATTATAACGTGAACCGGGGGTCATGTGCAAGGATAAAATTAACGGCCATGCGCACGATCCCAACGTTGATCATCCAATTTTTTTCGCTGATATGCATTATCTTCACGCTTCCTCTCCAATCGCTGCTCTTCATATTTCTGATCCTGGATTTGAGCATTTTCACGGGAACGTTCTTCCCTCGCGTTCTCTACCCTTTGCTCGTCACGTTTCTTTTCATCAATCTGATTTTGTACGCTGTCCCCATACAAAGAAACTAGATTCAGTGCACAAATTAAAAAGAAGCTTTTCATAATAATGTTTTTTATGATTTTCATAAATATCACCTCCATTTGGACGGTTTTCGCTCAAATTTAATTATACATTAAACTAATTTATTTAAAAATTAAAAGAAGCAAGGGACGATAGGTACATAAAGGATGCAACCTAGTAGGGACGGTAGGGACTTAAGAGACCTTAAGGACAAAAGAGACAGAAGCTGCTGTTAGGTGGAAGTTAAACATTGCGAACTAACGCTGGAAGCCTTCACGTGTTAGCCCAGGCTGAGCTTGCGAAGCCTGGGTACTGATGCTTAACATCTTAGCCCCGGAGGGGCGACACGTTTTTACTAACATATCCATTTTACAATCTAATGCTCCAAATTATTACCAAGTGCACGAAATTTTGGGGAGATAGGTCTTAAAAACGTGTCGCCCCTCCAGGGCTAAGATGTTAAGCTTCAGTACCCAGGCTTCGCAAGCTCAGTCTGGGCTAACACGTGAGGGCTTCCAGTATTAGTTCGCAACGTTTATCTTCCACCTAATAATAACTTCACTCAACGGAATTCCCGCGATCACCTCTTTATGGCCCTATCGTCGCTATCGTCCCTTTGTTGGTGTCAAATTATCTTTATCTGTTATATAAGCAAAACAAAGGATATAGGTGCTTATATGCTGACAAAATCCAGAACTTTACCCTCCGATGCCGACAAAAGCGGACGCAATTTCGGCAACGAAGAGCTTCAAAATCTGCAAGCTGTCCTTGAATCGGGAATTCTCAATTGCACCAAAGGGCAATGGGTCAAAAGTCTCGAAAGCGAATTTGCTAAAATGTTAGGCGTCTCTTACGCTCGGGCTGTCACTTCAGGTACCGCTGCCATCCATGCGGCTATCGCCGCTATCAATCCCGAGCCCGGTGATGAGTTCATTACAACCTCGATAACAGATATGGGGGCCATCACTCCCATAATCTACCAGAGCGCTATTCCCATCTTCGCAGAAGTGGATCCGGAAACATATAACATCACCGCTGAAACCATCGAACCCAAGATCACTAATCGTACCCGGGCTATCATTGTCACCCACCTTTTTGGCAACCCCTGCGATATGGACCCGATTCTGGCGCTTGGGAAAAAATATAGGCTCCCAATCATTGAAGATGCAGCCCAATCCTATCTTGCGGAGTACAAAGGAAAATACGTCGGAACAATGGGAGACATCGGCTGCTTTAGCCTGCAACAGGGAAAACACATGACCGCAGGTGAAGGGGGGCTCGTCATAGCTCGCGAGCCCTATACGCGTCGAATCACCCTCTTTTCCGATAAAGCGTGGGGATATGGAGATGACAACCCGGACCACTATTTTTTAGCTCTCAACTACCGGATGACAGAACTCCAAGGAGCAGTAGCGTTGGCCCAATTGCATAAATTAAAACAAGTCGTACATGATCGAATCGAAAATGCCAACCTAATGACCAAGCTGATTGCAGGTCTACCAGGAGTTCACTCCCCAAAAATCTTGCCTCATAGCACTCATGTCTATTGGAAATATTGCTTGCGGATCGATCCTCAAATTATCAACGGCGGTGTCGTGGAATTCTCGAAAAGGCTCAAAGAAGACGGGATCTTTTCAGCTCCGCGCTATATAAAAAAACCGGCATTTATGTGCGAAGTCCTTAGGGATAAAAAAACCTTTGGAAATAGTCAATTTCCATTTGTAGGAGATCACAGAAAAGGGCTGCCTCCTGTTGAATACAGGCTCGAAGATTACCCCAAGACACAAGAGGCCCTCAATAACATATGTGTTCTGCCTTGGAATGAAAACTACACAAAAGATGATGTCCACTATATTGCAGATACTGTCACGAAAGTTGCGGACTCATTAAGGAGAAAATAATGCCGAAAGATCACGAAAAATTTAATTTGGGCATTGTGGGATGCGGCTTAATCAGTCAGACTTGGCTGGATGCGATCAAACAGAGCGACAATGTTCATCTTATCGCTCTAATGGATAACAACGAGGAGCTTGCCAAGCCGATTTGCGAGTTAACTGATTGTCCGGTATTTAAGGATATCGAGCACTTTATACGCCTCTCAAAACTTGATGGCGCCATAGTTTGTACACCTCCAGTAACACATTTCTCAATCGTCACCGAGTTATTGCAAGCAGGAATTTCAGTTTTATGTGAAAAACCGCTAGCTCTTAATATCGAAGAAGGCAGTAAAATGTATGAAACTGCCAAACAAAACGATGTCATCTTGATGATGGCTTCTAAGTTTCGATATTCAGAAGATGTCATACGAGCAAAATCTCTTGTCGCCACGGGTGTTTTGGGTAAAATTCATTTTTATCAAAATCAATTTTGTTCACAAATCAACATGCATGAGCGTTGGAATGCCAACCCCAAAATAAGTGGCGGAGGTGTCATTATGGACAATGGCCCACACGCTTTTGATATCATTCGCTATTTATTGGGTCCAATTCACAAAATTTTTGCGTATGAAAATGGGAAATCTTTTGGCCTTGACGTTGAAGATACCGCAACCATTTCAGTCATCACCAAAAATAATATCTTCGCGACCCTTTACCTCTCGTGGTCCGTGAATTTAAAATCGGGCTCCTACATTGAAATTTATGGCACCGATGGCGGGCTTAAGGTGGGTTGGAAAGAATCAGCCTATCAACGCAGCAACTATCCCGATTGGATTCCCTTTGGCGTGGGGTATAACAAAATTGCTTCCTTTAAAAACCAATTACAAAACTTCATTGCAACTGTTAATGGGACTCAAGAGCCTCTTATCAACGAACAGGATGGCCTAGCCTCCATTCGCTTGGTAGATGCTGCCTATGAGTCGATAAAAACAGGCAGATGGGTATCCATAGAAGAGAGTCAGGCTCATGCACCCCGCTAGCGCGTCCATCCACCCAACTGCTCATATTGAAGAAGGTGTCATTGTCGGAGAGCACTCCAAGATTTGGGAGCATGTGCACATTAGAAAACACGCTCATATAGGCCGAAATACACAAATCGGAGAAAAAAGCATTATCGCTTATGGGGTCAGCATTGGCAGTTTTGTCAAAATCAATGCCATGGTCTATATCCCAGCATATGTGACAATCCAAGATTTCTGCATGATATCAGCCGGAACGGTGTTCACAAACGACCTTTATCCAAGAGCCATGAACAAAGAGCTCACAGCACTCGAAACTTCAGAACCTACTGAAGATACCTTGGAGACACTCGTAAAAAAAGGGACGACTATCGGATCAAACGCAACAATAGGCCCGGGAATCTATCTAGGAGAGTTTTCCATGATTGGAATGGGTTCTGTTGTCACAAAAAATGTGCCGGATTTCGGCTTAGTCATCGGAAACCCGGCAAGGCTTGTAGGCTATGTGTGCATATGCGGGCCTCGTTTGGTATCTTTAGGAAATCCTCCCGGCAGCGGAACGGTCGTGGCATGCGAAAGATGTCAAAGAGAATTTCTTTGGAATGGGAATGCCATTCTTCTTCAAAAGGATGTCGATCATGCCTCTTGCGAATAAGCTGACCTTAAGCATATCTCTCGATCTTGATAATACATGGTCCTATCTTAAGATTCGTGGCGATAGCACTTGGAAAGAATTTCCTAGCCACTTTCCCATCTCATTTCCCATCATTTTAGATTTTTTACAGTCGCATCAGCTTAAAATCACGTTTTTTATTGTGGGCCAAGATGCCGAAATGCAAGTCGATCGGGTCTGGTTTGAAAAATTGAAGCCGTCAGGGCATGATGTCGGCAATCATTCCTTCCATCATGAGCCCTGGATGCAACAGCAAAGCGAAGGGATTATATTCGACGAGATAAATAAAGCGCATATGGCGATAGTCCAAGCATCAGGATTAGTGCCTATAGGGTTTCGAGGACCGGGATTTAGCCATAGTCTTGGTATGCTAGACGCTGTGAAAAAGATGGGTTATTTGTATGATACTTCCCTTCTCGCAACTACATTGGGGCCGATTGCTCGCCTCTATTACAGATTTTGGGCCGGAAAATATGAGCCCGCCGAATCGGAAAAGCGCAATGTGCTTTTCGGATCCTTTTCCAATGCGTTTTTTCCAAATTCCCCTTTTTTTTGGAAAACCTCTCATGGCAATCTGTTGGAAGTCCCTGTCACAACGATGCCATTTTTTCGCACACCGATCCATGTAAGCTACCTCATATGGCTTTCGCAATTTTCCAAAACTGCCGCTCGCTGTTATTTAAAAATGTGCATCAACTTCTGCAAAATGTGTAAGCTATCTCCATCCCTTTTGCTGCATCCACCCGATTTTCTTGGGGCAGACGATCTTCCCGCCCTTTCATTTTTTCCCGGGATGAACCTGACTAGGGACTATAAGCTTACATTTGTCGGAGAGGTAATTCAAGAGCTAAAGAATCATTTTAACATAATCACCCTGAACGAGCAGGCAGAACACTTGCAAAAGCATCCGGAACACCTTAAGGAGCATTCTCGTTAGGAATAAAACGTCATGAGCAACCAAAGAAATTCAATGAATACATCGGATGTTTCAAAAGAACCAAAAGGCACCGTAAGCATAATTATTCCCTTCTATAATGAGGAAGGGATCCTTGAAAATACATTTCAGAAGCTGATTGACTATCTGGCTACTTTAGACAAAGAATATCATTTCGAAATTTTGCTAGTCGATGACGGAAGCAACGACCATTCTGCAGAGATTGCCAAGCGGTTTGAAGGAAAAAACTCATCAATTCGTATCTTAACCCATCACATAAATTTAGGTCTTGGGCATGCCTTGCAAACAGGATTTAACCACTCGACCGGCAAATATGTGATTGTCTTGGACGCTGACCTTAGCTATAGCCTGGATCACATAGAAACTCTGCTGCAAAAATTAGTCAAGAATCGGGCTAAAGTCGTCATTGCCTCGCCCTACATGGAAAATGGAAAAGTAAGCAACGTTCCTTGGACCAGATTTCAATTAAGCAGATGGGCCAATCGATTTTTATGCTTCCTATATCGGTCTCCGGTGAAAACATTGACAGGAATGGTAAGGGGATATGATGGAAACTTTATCCGTAATTTAAGTTTACGCTCTACTGGGCCTGAAATTAATCTGGAAATAGTCTACAAAGCAGCTATTTTAGAAAACCAAATTGAAGAAATTCCGGCGCACCTTTCCTGGATTGGTGAGGAGACAAAAAAACGTTCAAAACTAAAAATTGTGACTCATACCTCAAATACCGTCTTTTTTGGTTTTTTGATGAAGCCTGTTCTTTTTTTTATCTTGCCGGGCATTATTGTCTTATTATTTGCGATTTATACATCTGCTTGGATGGTGATTCACTTTTTCGAAGAGTATGCAAAAATGCAGTCGTATGACCAAATCAGCGACGCCTTTAAGGCAGCCTATAATCTAAATCCGCACACATTCATAATGGCTTTTATTTCTATGATTCTCGCCGTTCAATTCATTTCGGCGGGATTACAATCGCTTCAATCCAAGCACTATTTTGAAGAGCTTTTTTCTCTCGGTACAAAAATTCTTCAAAAACGAGAGAAAAAATGACTGTTGGGATTATCGGTGGTGGGATCATGGGGCTTGTCATTGCCTCGCGTCTTAGCCGATTGGGCAACATTGTTCATGTGATGGAAAGTGAAAGCCAACTTGGCGGCCTGGCGACTTGGTTCGATTACAAAGATTTTTTCTGGGATAAATTCTATCATGTCATTTTGCCTTCCGATCATTACCTGATAGATCTTATTGATGAGCTTAATCTCTCTGATCAACTGATGTGGACTCCTACAAAATCGGGTTTTTTGTGGCATAAACAATACATTTCCATGAATAACCATTGGGAGCTCCTGACTTTTCCGGCTCTCACAGCCTATCAGAAAGCCAGATTAGTCGGAGGGATCCTCGCCTGCCAATTTTGGACAAATCCGGAAAAACTACATCACGTAAAAGCCAAAGATTGGTTAGCCTCAGTTTTTGGAAATGATGTGTACAAAATCATTTGGGACCCTCTTTTGGAATCAAAGTTTGGTTCCTTAAAAGAGAGCATTCCGGCCGGCATCATGCATTCTACGATTATGCGGTATCGCCAATCCAGAAAAACTTCCTCAGGCCAAGAGATTATGGGTCACTTGAAAGGGGGGCTCAAAGTACTGATAGAAAGACTTGCACAAGACATCATTTCCCGCGGTGGAAAAATCACCTGCAACTGCAAAGTGACCTCAATAACAGAGCAATCAAAAAATGTTGTAGTGAATACGAATACCGCGCAGCAGCCTTTGGTTTTTGAACGAGTGATCAATACGCTTCCCACCTTTATTTTTCAAAAGATCGCTCCGGATATTAAAGGATTGTATCGGGAGCAAGGACAACATCCCCAATTTCTTGGAGTCATTTGTTTATCCCTCGTGTTAGGCAAGGCCTTTAGCCCTTTTTATCTCACAAATATTCTAGATAGAGGATATCCGTTTACCGGGATCGTTGAGCCGTCGAATGTGGGATCTTCTGAGGAATTCAATGGCAAACATTTGCTGATGCTCCCGCGTTATGAAGTGCCGAATTCCCCATGGTTTGACAAGTCTGATCAGGAAATTAAAGAGGCGTTTTTAGAAAAATTGAACAGCATACGTCCAGGCTTTTCAGATGGGATAGAAAAAAGCTTTGTGCAACGTGCCAGGATGGTGCAAGCTCTGTGGATCGATTCGGTTCCATTATATAGCGAACCCCAAAGAAATGAAGAGGAGAGCATCTGGATAGTGAATTCCGAGTTGTCGCAAGGGCATACATTAAGCAATAATAACATCGTGGAAATTGCGACAAAGGCTTTGAAAAAAATGACATGGATACAAGGTAGATAAACTTTTATGAGATGGGTGCTAGGGATTTTGATCAGCATACTTCTTTTGGTTTGGGCATTTCATGGAGTGGACTTCCATCCCTTAATGCAGACCTTTGCTGTCATGCCGTTGTGGCCGGTACTGATGATGCTAATCGGTCTTGTCCTTTATTTTGTCATAAAAGCTTTGCGTTGGAGTTTTTTGCTGAGTCCTATTGGAAATTATTCCACTTTATCTTTATTGCCAGCGGCATTGATTGGAAATGCGGTGAATTTTCTATTTTTTGGCTATGTGGGAGAATTTGTCCGAGCGTGGCTATTATCGAAGGAGTATTCTGTAAAAAAAGGTCCTGTGTTGATGACAATTGCGATGGAGCGGATCTTTGATCTATGGACATTGTTATTGTTGTTAGGATTAGCTACATATATATCACCTGCCCTACCTCCGGTGATAGCTAAAGGGGGCTATATAGGGGCGGGGCTGGGATTGTTTGCGACAATTTTGGCATCTCTCATGGTTTTTTGTCCGAAGCTCATGTTAAAAGGAATTCGGAGGGTGATTCCTATTTTTCCTGTACGTTGGCATGGACCTATCCTTGAGGAAATTGAATGGTTGACAAAAGGGCTTTCTTCGATTGCTCATCCGCAGCTTCTTTTGGGCCTTATTGTGACATCGGTACTTCAATGGACACTCTTGTGCCTAATTAGCTGGTTTGCGACAAGTGCAGTAGGAGTAGTTGTTCCTCCTTGGGCATTACTGGGGCCGCTATTTCTTGCGGCTATTGGGGTGGTTTTGCCATCGAGCCCTGGGCAGATTGGAGTCATTGAGATTAGTTTTGTGTTAGGATTGAGTGTTTGGGGGGTTGCCCGGGAAAAGGCCCTAGCAGCGGGTTTATTGTATCATGCGGTGGTATATATATCGGTAATTGCAGTAGCTTTTGTGATAGCGAAGAGGAAGGGATTGTCGTGGGACGCGTTGTTCTCGCTATTTAAAAAAGAGAAGATGTAGATGATTAAAGTGCTATCAATCGTAGGAACGCGCCCGGAAGTGATAAAAATGGCTCCGGTGATCCATCAATTGCATAAAGAGAAGCAGATTAAATCGTTTGTTGCCAGTACGGCGCAGCATCGGGAGATTCTTGACCAGATGCTTGCATTTTTTGAGATAAAGCCGGACTTTGATTTAAACATAATGGAAAAAAATCAAAGTTTGCCTGAATTGACCGCCAAGCTGCCTATTCCGTTGGATAATCTATTGAGAGAAGTGAAGCCGGATATAGTGCTGGCGCAAGGGGATACAACGACAGCCTTTCTTGTGAGTTTGGCCTGTTTTTATCGAAAAATTCCATTTGGGCATGTAGAAGCAGGATTGAGGACAAGGGATCGATTTGATCCATTTCCTGAGGAGATGAATCGGACATTGATTAGTCAGCTGGCATCTTTTCATTTTGCGCCGACCCAGGGAGCGGTGGATCACTTGTTGAGTGAGGGGATAAAAAAGGATTTGATTTATCTTACGGGGAATACCTGTATTGATGCATTGGGGTATGTTTTTGCGAATGAGAAGGGTGTAAAGGTAGACGAGGGCATAGATCGGTCAAAAAAGTTGATTTTGGTGACGACGCATCGGAGGGAAAACTGGGGAGACAAATTGGAGCAGATATGCGAGGCGATAAAGCAGTTGGCGGACAGAAATGAGGGGGTGCAGATAGTGTTGCCGATTCATCCGAATCCGAATGTGAGGGGGACGATACTATCGAAGCTAGGAGGGCATCCGAGGATATTGTTAGTGGAGCCGTTGTCGTATGAGAAATTTGTGATATTGATGAAGAGGGCCTATCTAATTTTGAGTGATTCGGGAGGGGTGCAGGAGGAGGCGCCGTCACTCGGGACGCCGGTGTTGATATTGCGAGAGACGACGGAAAGGCCGGAGGCGTGTGAAGTGGGAGCGGCGCACCTAGTGGGAACGAAGGCGGGGGAGATAGTGGCAGCAGCGCAGGAGTTGTTGGATGATCCGAGAAAACGTCAGGCTATGGTGGTAAAGGAGAGTCCGTTTGGAGATGGTAGGGCGGCGTCAAGGATAGTGGAGGTGATAAGATTGTGGGGAGCGAGAGGGGGATGATAAAAGAAGTTGTCAATTTTTGCGAATATTGGCAATAATAGAGTTAGGTATCAGTGATGAGTTAATTTTTAACAAATAAATTAAATGGAATGGAATGTTAAGAATTGACAAATATTCTAATATTCTATATCATAATATTAAATTTTTAACATTATACAAATGGAGATAAATATGTCGGGACCATTATCACCTGTGCGTTCAGCACCAACAGCCGGTTCAGCGAGAGCACCTCAGCCGAGGAAAGCCGGAGAAGTGGGGGCTATTAGTACAAAGCTGGGGGCATTATCGCAAAAGTTAGCAGAAGGGGAAATGTATCAAGCCCAAGCAGCTAAAGCACATGCGGAAATGTTAGATGCTCGTGCTAAGAAACAAGACGCTGGTTTTAAAAAAGAAGAAGCTTGTACAAAAAAAGAAGAAGCTCGTGTTAATAAGGAACAATCACGTGCTATGAAGGATGAAGTAACAATTAGAATGGAAGCTAGAGAAGATTTGATTGTGAAAACACTTACTGAAAAATGGAAAAAAGAGGGAAAACTTCCAGATAATGAAATGAAGATCTACCTAGAATATAAAGCTAAAGTCGCATCTAGGGCGGCAAGATAAATCATTCAAAACAAATCGAATGTTCTGCAGAGTGCATTCGATTGTGAAACTTTCTTATCTCAAGATTAAATCAAAAAGCCATAAAAACAAATAAAATTTCCTAGATATATTTGACTTTTTATTCAAGTTGAATTAAAATTTTAATTAGTGGTACTTGCACTATTAATTAATAGGTGATTTATGGCAGGCATCAATCCTAATTTTCCTAAATCTATATCCACCGATGGGACTAATGATCATCCCTTAGTGGAAAAGAAAGATGTATCTCCTAAAGAGAGAACATCCCACGTTGAACTAATCACTCAAATATTTAATCATCGTCAGCAAATTACTCCACCATCTGTTCAATTAATAGCAAAACGTGAATTATCAGAATCGGTTGAATCCGAGCCAACGAATAGTGAACAAATCGATGACAGTAAACCTGTCGACTTTATGGCTTTAGTAGCGGAAGATCAAGAAGATAAGAAATTGCTAGAAAAACTTGATTCAAATGAACAAAGCGAAGCCCAAAAAGAGGCGCAACAAGCTGAAATCGAAGCCCGACAAGCCCAATTCGAAGCCCAACAAGCTCAACACGAACAAGACCTGAACAAGTTGGAGCAGACAAGCACAATTAATTCGCAGGAATCTTTCAAAGTCGCAGATATATTGAAGCTTGATTTTGATAAAAAAGGTGTTTTATTTTATCATAATGGAAAAATTATCTCTCCAGCTCAGGCAACTCTTGATCAAATCAAGGATTGTCACCAACACGAGCATTTCTTGCGGGCGGACCATTCTAAAAAACATATTGTAATTTCTCCTGAACTTTTCAAACATTTAGAGAATAATCCTCATGAAAAGCATAATTTATTAAATCAATACTTCGGATATAAATTGAATATAATGTCCGAGGAGGAAGTACATTCTATCCGTACTGCTTTAAAGGCGATTATTAAACAAATGAAAAAAGAAATACAAGTCGAGAAGAAAGAAGCTAAAGAGGAAGAGGTAAATCGCAAAGCTTCAAGCGAAGAACAATTGCAAACCGCTTCTGGGACAACAGAAAAGGTGAATCCCGCCAAGACCGAAAAGAAAGAAATCAGCAAAGAGGAGTTACATAAACAGCTAGAGATGATGCTAGCACACTCTAAACTGCGACGGAGCCAAATCGAAAAAGCAGATGAAAAACGGCAAGAGGAAATTAAGAAAAAGCACGAGAGGATAGATGAGCAAGATAGAACCTATTTCGAGAAGCAAGCCGATATAAAAAAGGTAAGCCTAACGAAAGCAGTTCAAAAAAATAAGCAAATTCGCAATGTTGAAGTGCTTTTCAGAGAGAATCATCCTTCGATAATTAAGCGAAGTCGGCCAGAAACACTCCCATAGCCTTTCGGAGTGTGTGCAAAAATTTGAAAGATAGTATTATTAAAAAAAGGTGTTCGATGAGGTAATGAGATTATAAAATGGAAAAAGATCATTTTAGAAAATTGGAGCGGATGTATTATTCTGCGCCCATCAACGCATTTTTCAAGCCTACATTGAAGGTAGAGCATGGGAAAACCGAAATTTCCATAACGGTGCACCCCGATTTTTTCCACGCTGCGAGTGCTGTGCATGGATCAGTGTATTTCAAGGCACTTGATGATGCTGCTTTCTTTGCGGTGAACTCTTTAGTTGAAGACGTGTTTGTTCTCACGGCCAATTTCAACCTTTATTTTTTTCAGCCTATCCAAAAGGGCGATTTGATTGCCTATGGTACGGTGGTCTACGAGTCAAAAAGCAGTTATATGGCTGAAGCTGTGTTATACGATCCTGATGGAGCTCAAATAGCCCGTGGAAGCGGTTCATTTATACGTAGCAAGATTCCTCTAAGTGAAGATATTGGTTATCGTTAGAGAGATCACCTATTAACAGCCTTCACGCGACTCTACGGGTTGAAACCCGAAGGTAATCACGCCAACCCCTGACAAGGTAATTGGATAAGTGTTCTTAGTCCGGAGCAGGTAATCGCTCTTCGCTTCGCTCCGAGCTCGGATTTTCTTTCTCGTACCCATAGCTCCCTGGTCAATGGCATTTGGTTAACACACCCTCAGCCTGAAAGGCTGGTATATAAAAGCCTAGGGCAACGCCCTAGGTAACGTATGAATGACATTGCAGGCTGAAAGCCTGCTGTATATGCCCTTACGTGTTATCCTCAGACCACATAATCTCACGGATTTGAATCGTGACCAAAATTTGTTTAACACCACCGTAGAGGTAATTGCAAAGGTGACGATGAAAAATGTAGACGTTAGATAAGATCATTAGATGGCTTTACATGAATATATGACCACGTGTTAGCCCAGGCGAGTGCGGCCACTTTTAGTTGATAAGCTCCGCCTTTGTTTTAGTCCGGAGCGCCAGCGGAGGACGTTTGAAACGAGCCCATAGCGACCGGAGGGAGCTATGGGTATGAGAAAGAAAATCCGAGCTCGGAGCGCCAGCGGAGAGCGATTGACTTGTTCAGACATGTAGCGATCAATTTGTGGATCAACGTTGAAAAAAGTCAATCGCTCTCCGCTGGCGCTCCGAGCTCAGATTTTATTTTTCGTACCCATAGCTCCCTCCGGTCGCTATGGGCTCGTTTCAGACGTCCTCCGCTGGCGCTCCGGACTAAGACAAACGCGGGAGCTATCTTCGCAAGCTCATCCTGGACTAACACGTGAGGGCATATAAAGCACGGTTACAGTATTTTATTTTATTAATAGAGCTTAAATACTTGATTCCTTAGATTGCCTTTTTGTTATAATCTGGGGGCCCGCTCCAGGTTTGCTATTAATCGGATTCGGCATTAGGCAAGCTCCTAGAAATGCCTGACGATCTTTGGAAATTAGTACATACGAGATTGTTTCCCCTTTAAAAAAGCCTCCAAGCACAAGCTCTATATTGGATATCGGTAACTTTTGCTCATCAAGTGTAATAAGATCTCCGGCATCATTTGCGATAAACTTGCCAATTTTGATCTTGGATCCATCCTGACGAACAGCGCACAATGAAAAACGGTGACCAACCGGAAAACCTTTAGCATATAACCGAATGCTTCCATGTGTTTGAGACCGTATGCGCTCTTTTTCAATTTCTTCTACAGTTTTGTTAAACCTTTTTGCATCTTCTTCTGCAGTGATGATGTGGCATTCTAGCAGCATCTCTTCGGTGGCTATCCCGCTTCGTCCTGATGAAACAGCTTCTAGCAATAGTCTAGTCTCATTATCGTCATTGCCTCCCATCGGTGAGCACGACATGCAAAATAATGGTAGCAAAATAGGGAGTGCCCTCACGCAATACATCACAAGGGAGCGCATGTTCAGGTTTACTTTGTACATATTTTTCCTTGATAAATTTGATTTTACTTTTAAATTCATGCCAAACAGGGAAATTCTATTTAAATAAGCACATAAATGGAACAGAAATAAATAGTTAACATCCCTTAGTAACGGTTTCAGCGCAGCAGCAGTGCTTTTTTAGAGATGCACTGCTATCGCAATGAAATAAATATTATTACCTATGCCCATAGTTGTAACTGCTACCACGGCCTTGTTATGGGCTAATGGGGACACAGAGATGAGCAAAGAGGTAATAGGCAATATCCCTTTGCTGTCACATAGCTACCAACCTTTATTTTAATTTCATTAAATCCAACAAAAAGTAATCCTCACCTCTGATTTTTCTTGTACCGAAAATCTCATTACCATATACAGGCGTGTTTTTATTTTTCATTACCACTGCAACCTAAATAGGGGCCCGCATCATGCACAAACACTGCTTATTTATACTCTTCGTATTTTTCTCCTCAATCCTCTCTCATGCTGATGAAGAGACCATCTATATACTTCCCGAAGAAATGGAATATACTGAAGAATCAATCGATGAATCAATCGATGACCCAAGCAACGAACCAATCGATGAATCACCAGAAGCCATTGCCAAATCTGCAGAAGACAAAGCTGTACAATTGGAAACTCAAAACTTTTTGGATTGTGAACCCACTACCATCGTCAATCGATCTGTCAACGTAATTTCGGGTGTTTACATCGATCAAGAAACCGATCTCATACTACCCGGGGCTGAACCTATTCAATTTAATCGCAGCTATGCTAGTACCAACACTTTTGATGGTTGCATTGGTATCGGTTGGAGCCTGAATTACGATGAAACCTTGTATATTTCAAAAGATTGGTCGTTCGCTTCCCTTATCGATGGATATGGATCCATCCTAAAATTTGAAAGGAAAGAAAAACTTAGCAGGCATACATATAACTTATTGCCTGACAACTATTTGCGAAGTGTGACGAACTCTGGAGGGGGAGCCCTTTCAGGCCGCAACAATATCAAAAACACTCGATTACAATTAATGCGAGATGATAAACATGTCCTCGTTCTCACCAATGGAGCCGGCGAGGAAAAAACATACGAAAGGTTCGATAAGGGGGAAAGGCGTCTCGTAAGCGAAAAAAAATCTAATGGCAATCAATTTGCCTATCTAAGGTCACACAGTGGAAAATTACGTGGCATCCAAACTCTTAATCGCGATGGTAAACTGCTTCAAGAGATCAGTCTCGAGGTTCACCGCTCAAAACTCTCTATTCGATCCCCTACCCAAGGTCTTCTGGCTACCCTAATTTTGCAAGAAATCAATGATGACGAGATGTACATTACCGAAGCCAATCCACTTCACGGACCTAAGATTACGTATACCTACGAGGGCAAAAAACAAAAAGCTCCGGTGCCACGTATCACAAAAAAAGAAAAGCCCGATAATCGCTATCAGGAGATCCAATATTATAGGCACAAGGACAATCTTGTGGGAGATAAAAAATCTGGTTTTATACCTATCTTCCTTAAGAATAAGCTAGACCCGGCCATAGGCAGGGTGATGTTTCAAAGAGCACCTGTGGGCAACGATCATAAACCTTGGGTCACACACCGTTATGTTTACGAAAATAATTGGCATAGACTAGAGGATGGCCGAATTCAAGGCAAAGCTGGAAAAGCCCATGTTTATGATGCCTATGATTATAAAATAAAATACTTCTGGAATGACCAAGAACGATTGAATGAGATTCATAGACACACGGGACAAGGGGAAGGGAATTACAGACTATATAGCAAAGAAAGGCTTTTTTGGGGAGCTGTCGATTCTCCCTTTTGCACCAGCCTCATGGCCAGAAATCTCGAAGATAAAGACGGAAATATCCAGTTTATCCGCTATTTCAATTATGATGCCTCTGGCAATGTTCTCAATGACAAACTTTTGGGAAACCTTTCGGGAGCAAACAACCTACCTTGCAAGATTTCTGAGGCCGGAGTTCCCGAAACTAACGGACGGGAAGTTTTTGAAAAAGTTTTTACATACAAAGAAGGGAAACGCAATCTCGTTGGCAGCATGACGGAAGGAGATCGCCGGGAGGAATTTTCTTATAAGGGCGATACGGATCTGTTAACCTGCAAACTCTATAAATATTCTGGCCAAATCTATAAGCGCGAATTTTACGAATACGACGAAAATGCTGTTTTAGTTAAAGAATGGGAGGATGACGGCAATACAGCCGACCGGGACAATTTGAGTGGGGTTACTGAAAGGCGCATTCGGGTCACCATTCCAACAATTGAAGAACCCATTGGCTTGCCACAAGTGGTGGAAGAAAGATATTTGGATTTTGCCACAGGAGAGGAAAAGTTATTCAAGAAAACGGTGAACACCTATTCCCTTAAAGGATTTCTGGATCAAAGGGATATCTATGATTGCAACGATGCCTATGTATGTTCCCTCTATTGGGAATATGACAATATGGGCAATGTCATCATGGAAACAGACCCTTTGGGAAATGTGATAAGTCGAGATTTCGATCCTAACGGGAATAAAATCCTTGAGCAAGGTCCAAATCCTGACGTCCACACTGAATACGTCTATGATTTTTCCAACCGTCTTATACAAGTTAAGGAAATTCATAATGATGGTCCCATCCTTGTGCAGTCCAACGAATATAATAGACTAAGCAATAAAGTCAAAAGCATCGACATCTACGGCAATTCGACTACATACGATTATGATGACTTCAGCCGAGTAACCAAAGTATCTTATCCTGAGGTAATGGACGAAAATGGGTCTATAAGACGACCGGAAGAACACAAAGCGTATGACGTTTTGAATCATCCTGTTCGACGTATTGACGCCAAAGGGAATTATACACATTTTTCAAACACGATACGAGGAAAACCACACCTAACAACGTTTGCCGATGGATCGCAAGAAGGTACGGTCTATAACTACGATGGCACAGTCAAAACGACTACAGCCAAGAATAAAACAGTCACAAAGTATACCCTTGATGGTGCTAAAAGACCAATCCGCAAGGAGATCTATTCTCCAAGCGGAGAACTCCTAAACGCGACATCATGCACATACAATGCCTTTAGAATAACGTCAGAAACCGATGCAGCCGGAATTGTGAAAAAGTATGTGTACAATGGAGCCGGCCAATTGATCGAAACAACGAAAGGATCATGCCGCAACACGTACTCCTATGATTCTATGGGCAGGCTTGTAAAAACGATTGAACACAATGGCGAGAATGATTGCACCGCGAAAATCCAAGCATATGATTTGTTAGACCGAGTCATCGAGGAATATACTGAAGATGCTGATGGAAACATATTAACCAAAGCAGAGTATGTCTATGATGAAATGGGTAACAGGATTCAAACGATAACATATAATGAAAACGGAGCCAACGTAACCAGGACAAAATACAATTCTCGTAAGCAGCCGGTCAGCATTACTGATGCGGAAGGCAATGTCACAACAATCGCCTATAAATACGATTACCGCGACGAGCATGGAACATTTGTTCCTTATAGCGAAATGACCGATCCGATGGGGAATGTCATCTGTACTATTGGTGACTCACACGGCAGAACTTCTGCGCTGCTTCACAAAAATCATTTTGGGCAAATTACACAGAAGCGAAAGTTCTACTATGACTTCAACGGGAATAAATGCCGTCAGGTAGAAACAGTGTTTACACCGGGAGCCCCCGATCGGCAAGTTGTTACCTCATGGTCGTACGATTCGATGAACCGAATGACCAGCCTCATTGAAGCTGTTGGAACACCGGAACAGAAGCAAACAACGATCGCGTACAATTCATACGGCCAAAAAGACACGTTAATTAAGCCTGACGGAGTCCAGATCAAACATGAATACGATCTTTTGGGACGTCTGAAAGCCTTTTATTCAACAGATGGAACGGTGCGTTACACCTATGAATATGATGCAAATAGTAATCTTATAAGGGTTTTCGACCATGTGAAGGGCATGGAAACCAGGCGTGAATACGATAAAAATGATCGTTTGAAAAAGGAGACGTTGGCGAATGGATTAGCGATTGATTATGCGTATGACAGTGTGGGGAGGCCATTGGTGATCACACTGCCTGATGGAAGCGGGATGGAGTATGTCTATCGGGCTAATCAATTGAAGGAGGTGCATCGTCTGTCGCAAGAGAAGCAACGATTGTGTAGTCATTCCTATTTAGCCTTTGATTTAGAAGGGAAGCAAACTTTAGCGCAGCTTGTGGGAAATGCCGGGCAAGCCAAGTATGTTTACGATGTGATGGGAAGGACAAAATCGCTTTTGTACAATCTGTGGAGCGAAACCATTACATCCTATGATAAGGCTGGGAATTTGTTGACTCGCGAAGTTAGCGACTCTATTGGGAAGCAACCCTGCGAGTATAGCTACGATGATTTGTATCAGGTGGTATCGGAGAAATCGAGTGTGCTGCATAGTTATACATGTGATTCGTTGTATAATCGGGTGGCCAAGGATGATGTGGGACATACTCTTAATGGGTTGAACCAGTTATTGAACGATGGCCGAATCAAGTATAGTTATGACGCAAATGGGAATTTGACGAAGAAGTGTAATGCTGAAGGGTTATCTGAAACTGTCTATAAATATGATGCATTGGATCGACTGGTTAAAGTTAAGAAGAGCGGGCAGCAGCAGTTGTGTTATACATATGATGCGCAGAATCGGCGATTGTCGAAGAGTTGTGCAACGTGGGATGAAGGAACTCAAAGCTGGCGATCGGGAAAAACTGTGCGTTATTTGTACGTTGGTCAGAATGAGATCGGAGCTTGTGATGGTGAAGGGAAAACGATAGAGCTGCGACTTCTAGGATTAAGCAAGGGAGCGGAAATAGGTGGAGCGGTCGCTGTTGAATTGTGTGGACGCATGTATGCACCGTTGCATGATCACAACGGGAATGTGAGTGCCTTGGTTGATTCTGAGACCGGAGGAGTCGTTGAGACCTATAGGTACACGGCATTTGGCGAGGAAGAGATTTACGATGGATTGGGAGAGCGTTTAAGTGGATCGGCGAATCCGTGGAGGTTTTCGAGCAAGCGTGTGGATGAGGAGACCTCGTTTGTGTATTTTGGGAGGCGTTATTATGAGCCATGTACGGGGCGGTGGGTGACGCCAGATCCGATAGGGTATGAGGGTGGACCGAACTTGTACGCGTATGTGATGAACAGTCCGTTGACCCATTTTGACCTGTACGGGTTAGTTGGAGCGGGGGAAGAAGCAGCTGGCCAGGGGTGGTTTCGAGGAAACACGTTTTGGGAACAAGCCTCGAATTTTATGGGCAGCATGTTAAGGATGCCTGGGAGGATAGTTGAGTTTGCTGGGCGTAATTTAGTACCGATACCATTGGCGCGTGACATTGTGGAGATTACCGGGCGTTTGATGTCGGGGCGCGGCCTGAATACGTACGAGTGGTCGTGCCGACATCATTCGAGTTTTGATGATTTAGGCCTTCCGGAGCTAGCGGACAATCTTAGGATAGTATTAAACGGAGGGATTTGGACATCTAAGTCAGAGATGAAAAGAAGAGCTGAAATAGAATCTGAAAAGAGAGGTGGGGTAAATGTTCATTACTATTACAATTCTACGCATGGACTAGTATATGATCTTATGGAATCAGCGTGTCAGCTTGTGGGGATACCGACGGCAACACAGGAGAGTTTTAATGAGTATATGAGAGGAATGGTAGAGCAGGTAGGAGGGGTAAATGGTGGAGGTAGAGTAGAATTGTTATCGCATAGCCAAGGAGGAATTATGACGAGCAATTTGAAAGAGAAAGGGGGGTTATCACCAGACCAATGTAAGAAGATCCATGTGGCTACATTTGGGTCAGCAAAATTTGTGAATAATGATGATTTCGGCAGCGCGGTGAATTATGTGAGTAAAAGAGATAGTATTCCGTTGGTGAATCATTTTAATTATTTATCTGCTAGAATTAAACCCAGAAGCGACGTAATCTTTTTGAATTCGAGTGAAATACCATTAACTGACCATGCTTGGGAGAATAAAGCTTATCAGAAAGGTCTCGCAGATTATAGGGGTATCAGTCCAATTAGAAGAGGATAAAAAATGTTAAAATTTTATATGATGTTAATTTTTGCTTTTCTGGTCTGTCAAATTTCTGGCAAAACTGATTATTGCGAACTAGCAAATAAGATTACTAGCGATTTTGCCAAGATTGTTTCTAAGACCGATCAGATGACTATATTCGGCTCTGGTGGGGCAATGATGGACGATATTCAAGTAATTTATTTGTTTT
>Ga0206822_1083_pt1 | contig 24607 bp, 21 predicted proteins | sample Alteio_BWOrgCont_83_FD_152913 | JGI IMG/M metagenome (GOLD analysis project Ga0206822, IMG submission 152913) | Enriched cells from forest soil in Barre Woods Harvard Forest LTER site, Petersham, Massachusetts, United States -... | ecosystem: Environmental > Terrestrial > Soil > Temperate forest >... | reverse complement strand
CCGTTCAATCCATCGCCCAAACATTGCACCTCTCACCACGCTATCTCAGCGACCTCTTGAAACAGGAGACCGGCAAAACAGCCATCGAGCTCATCCATATCTTCCTCATCGGCGAGGCTAAGAATTTGCTCAAAGCCAACGACTATAGCATCAGTGAAACAGCCTATAAATTAGGCTTCGAAAACCTGCCCTATTTCTCCAGGCTATTCAAAAAAGAAGTAGGACTTACACCCGCGCAGTACAAAAAACAACCGCTAAATTAGCCGAATGAAATATAGACTCCTCGGACGCAGCGGCCTTAAAGTATCGGAACTATGCCTCGGAACCATGGGCTTTGGAACAGAAGCAGGCTGGGGCGCAGACAAAGACACCAGTTTCAGGATCATGGAAGCCTTCGCCAACGCCGGCGGCAACTTCCTCGACACCGCCAACATCTATAAATTGGGTACCAGCGAAAAGATCATCGGCGAGTTCATCAGCCAAAAAGATCGCGACTTCTTCGTGATCGCCACCAAGTATTCGCTCAAAGACAATACGACCAACCCCAACGCCAGCGGCAACAACCGAAAGAATCTGATGCGCAGCGTCGAACAAAGTCTAAAACGCCTGCAAACGGAGTTTATCGATGTCCTCTATCTGCATATCTGGGATGACCTCACACCCATCGACGAGATCCTCCGGGGTCTTGACGACCTCATCCGTGAGGGCAAGGTCAACTACGCCGCCATCAGTGACACCCCGGCCTGGGTCGTCAGCAAAGGCAATACAATGGCGGAACTCATGGGCTGGAGCCAATTCGTCGCGCTACAGGTTGAATACAGCCTCCTGCAGCGGACACCCGAACGTGAGCTCATCCCCATGGCTAAACACTATAACATGACCGTAACGCCCTGGGCGCCACTGGCCGGCGGTGCGCTCACAGGGAAATACCTCAAAGGGGGCCAGGGCCGTATCAAACCGGAAAGCAATAGAAGAGACGACAACAGCACCCGCATAACCCGGGAAGTAATAGCCATCGCGGAGAAATTAGGCGTGGAGCCCAGCCATGTCGCCCTCCAGTGGACACGACAGCAAGGGTTCGAATGCATCCCCATCGTAGGGGCGACACGCATAGAACAACTACAGGAAAACCTCAATATGATCAGCCTCACGCTCAGCCCCGAAGACCTCAAAAGACTCGACGAAGCCAGTGCCATCGACCTCGGCTTCCCGGGCAAGTTCTTCCGGGAAGACGGCGTCCGCCAAAACAACTACGGCGGCTTCTTCAACCGGATCGTCCCCCGGCAATAAACCTTCCCAAAAAGAGCCTATTTTCCGCGGAATAGACGGCCTCCCGGACAAGACACAACCATAAAGTACTCACAATAAAGTCCTTACAAAATCGGATTGAATTTTGGACTGCTTTATTGTAGAAAATTCCTTATGAAAGTCCTATACCCTAAAACGATCATCCTGACCCTGCTGTGCGGGAAATTGATCTCGCCCGTCCAGGCCCAGCTGACCACCATCGCGCTGAACCCATCCAGTTTCAACAACGACCTCATAGCGGAAAGCGGCTCCAACCCCCAAACCGCCACGACAGCCGCCCTCGATGGTTCCGGCAATAATGTCTTATATAGCCTCGCCTTCCGGACCACCAATAACGTGATCACTTCCGGCGGTCTGCCCGACAACGGGACCATTACGAGTGCGGGCAATACCTGGCAACTGGCGTCCTATTCGTCTAACAACGCACTCTATTTTGGACCTCAATCCGCGGTCTCTTCCAGCACCATGACGCTGACAACACCATCACCGTATTCGGAGATAAGTCTGCTGAGCGCAGCCGGCTATGGCCCCACGAGCGTATCGATCACCTTGAAATTTATGGATGGCAGTTCCTCATCTTATGGGAATGCTTCCATCCTCGATTGGTTCGGCACCACCACCTATGTGATCCAGGCGCTCGGACGGGTAACCCGCGCTGCCACGGTCTCCAACAACAATGCCCCTGCCAACGATCCCATGATGTATCAGACCAATATTACCCTCACCACCGCGGACCAGGTAAAAAAGCTCAGCCAGATCATTATCCAGGACAACAGCACCAACAACCAGGCAACGGCCGCCTTCTTCGCCGTTAGCGGCATCGCCACGTCTACCCTGGCCTTGAACGAGATCAACCTCACCGGTCAGTATCAAGCGACGACCAATAATATCGACCTCAATTGGAATATCACCACCGGCGTCAATTCGCTGGATGGCATGCAATATGCCGTCCAACGCTCCGTTGACGGCACGACGTTTAACACCATCGCTACCATGCACACGATGGCGACCAGCGATAGTACCAACTATGGTTATACCGATAATACGGCGCAGGCCGGCGGATCGTACTTCTACCGCATTCTCGAGATCGCTCCTTCCCAGGAAGAAGCCTACAGCAACATGATCCACATACAGACACCCGGCCCGGCACCCAAATTAACCGTTGTGCCGGTAGGAGATCTACTATATGTAAATGCAAACGCAAGCGCCTCGACCCAGACTATCCAGTATGCTCTTTATAGTATCGCAGGACAGGAATATAACAAGGGGATCGCCAACGGCGGCAGCTCCTTTACGGTGAGCCTCAACGGTCTGGCGCACGGCATCTATTTCATTCGTCTGCAGGGCCCGAACACCAGCCAGTCAGTGGAGTTCCTACGATAACAGCCGGGCGTATCATGGCAGCAGGACTGGCGCCAATAAAAAACCTCCGGGGTCTACCCGGAGGTCGAAGCTCGGCTTCTCAGAGCCCAATGCATTTGACGGCAAGGGTTCGCCTTATGGTACTCAAGGAAACGGATCAAAAAGACGCATGGAGCCATCTAAATTGATCAGCTTGTTTTTACGTATTCCAAGCGGATACAGATCTCGTGTTTGAAGGGCAGCGGATCATCATATCACATACCGACCATCGGCTTCTAGAAAACGTTAACCCCGTCCCAAAATTATGCTCCAATACCCAACAAAATCAAAATAAGCGGTAACTATTAGTGTTTAACCCACAAAGAGCATTATCTTGCCAGCCACACATGACCACCACGCCGTCAACCATCGATAAACTCGCCCAATTCCAGGAGCGCGACCTCTTCTCGGCCGCCGCATGGAGCGCTCGCGGCCTGAACCCCTCCGGAGACCACCTCTGCCAGGAGCTCAATATCTTCTTTCGCAGCTTCGCCGAAGCCCTCGCCACTGCACTCATCGCCAGCCAGTCCAAAAGACAGGTAAAAGCACTTTTCATATCCGCGTTCGGACAACTCGACAAAAACCGATACGACCGCGAAGAAAAAGAGTTCATAGCCGATCTTTTCGCCGAGCTCGCCGCCATCGTAAATGTCGACATCCGCTACCAACTCAATCGCTGGCTCTACGATGCCATCCTGGCTGTCCTGCTGGCACTGACCAGACTGGTAAAACCCGAGCGTGTCGTGAAAACCCTTCAGCAACCCTGCAGACAATGCGGCACATCGTTGGAGACCCAGGTCCTGCGTAAAGACGATCACATCCCCGACTATCAATGGCTCGTAGCACGATGTAATCACTGCGGCGAACTGAACCTGCTCTCGCTGGAACCCGGTATCCGGAAATTGCAGTTCAACAACTACCAACGTGTCGACGCACTGCTCAAGACGGACTATACCCAGGAGCAGGCCCAGATCCGCCTGGAACAGATCAAGTATTTCCGGAAATAACCGCCGCCCACCGGGCCCCGCACGCAACCCCCTACTTATCACCGACATTGTTCACCATCATTGACTTCCCATCCGTGATAATGATCTTCGCATTCGACGAACCCACCAGCTCCTTCGTCACCTCGATACTCTTATATTTCAAAAGACGATCAGTAAGCGACGGCCCAACGATAAGCTGATAGTTCCTCATCGCATTGGCCTGTATCAACATGGTAAGAGAGTCACTCCGCTGCTTCTCCAACGAAAATTTCAACTCCCTCTCCCGGGTCTCGAGATCGAAATCCTCGCGCTGCCGCTTCGTCTGCAATTCCAGCGTCGTCTGCTTGGCAACCTGGTCCGCCTTGGCCTTGTTCTCGATAGCCTCGAGCACCGTCGACGGCATGTCGATATCTTTGACCAACACATCATCCATCACGATGCCATAAGGCGCGATCGCGTCCCGCAACTTGTCTTCGATATTCTTTTCGATGGTCTCGCGCTCGCCAAGCAGGTCTACCGCGGTATACGTCATCGTATATTGCCGAACGATAGCCATAAAATTATTGACGACGATGGTCTTGCCGTAATCCAGACCCACGGTCGAATAAAGCGTGGGCGCCGCATCCGGCCTCACATGGTAAAGCACAGTGATATTAACCTTCACTTCAAGCCCTTCCTTGGTAGGTGGGCTCATGATGGTCGAATACTCCGTGATCCGCGTGTTCAACCGGACGATCTTCGTAGCAAAGATGTTGTAATGGTAATGGCCGGGTGACAGAATACCCGGCTTGATAACGCCCCGATGAACGACGAAGCCGACTTCTCCGGGATTGATGGTCTTGCAACTGGTAGCGGCTGTCATAAGCAATACGATGACAGCACCGATTTTGGTAAAGGTGTTTTCCATAAACAAAGTGGTTTAATTTAAATTAGCAACGAACCGAAGTTAAATTCATCGCCGGTTAAGCCGTGGTTAAAACGCCGCTTCGTTTATTAATCGCTCGTTAACGGTTTCCTTAAATACTTTCCAATGATGATACTCGTAATAAAGACCGTATAAAAATGCCCGGCCAGCCCCATGAACATCACGGCCCGTTTCGCCAACAACGTCACAGGAAGGATATCTCCATAACCACCTCCCCATTCCCACCCGTGTTGGAAAAAGAATGCGGAACCTCCACATCGATCTGATAAAAGAGAAAGGTTCCGATAAGACACAGCACGACGAACCCGCAAAGCGAAGCACTCAGAAGCTCCCGCGATACGGCCTTGGAATAAAGCACCACTTTGAACACTTCCAGGGCCACCAGCGAAAAGAAGGCGAGATAAATAATGCCCTGCCAGCTCCGCAGATCGACGCCCTGCAATTGCGCCGAAAAAACCGTGAGAAAAGGCGCCAACCACCGGTATTGCCAGATGTTACCCTGATACATACCGCGCGCGCCCATTCTTTCAACGTCATTCCTGCTGAGATCGGCAAAATCTTTTTTCCAGGCCTCCCGATAGGAAGCGCCGAGCCGCGCATAAAACCGCGCAGCGAATCCATACCCAGTATGCCATAGATCTCGGACATCGCCCAAGCGTCACAGCTGAATTCCCCTTTCGATAAGCATCCAGCAGCACCAGGATCGTATGCTCGTTTCGAACGGAGTTACTGGGCTCATGTTTTCCCGGCCAATTCCGCTTCACATACCGGTACATATCGGCGATCAAAACACAAAACTTCAGTATTAACCGCCAGCCACACAACCTTAATCATTCCTTAAAGTCCAAGGTACTTCATCGCAGCATCCAACACGAGGTCGTCGCCATTTAGATAAGCCGCATTCGTTTCCCGGGCATAGATATCCGGGGGCACCCCCACACCTTCATAGATGCTATCATTGATATATTTGAAACAGGAAGAGCTCGTATAGACAAACATATAACCACTGGAACCCCACGCCGAACTGCCTACCGTAAACTGTCCGCCATCGAAATACACCGAAGACGTGAGCGGACCGTTAGCGCCCCACGTGCGCGTACCGATGAATTTACCATTGGACAAGGTTTTGATCGCCATGATCGTCAGTTCCGACATGCTCACACTCAGATGATCGCCCAATATCACGATAGGCGCGGTCACATTCACCGACCCACCCACCCAGGGTTTCACGACGGCCGGCGCCCAGGGACTATAATCCAGCCGGTTGACGCCATTCTTGTAACGGGTAGACCCAAACGTATACTGGCTCGTGACCATCTGTCCCACCAGGTAGTCAAGGTCCGCTATCTCCCCGCCGCCATTGCCCCGGACATCGATGACGATCCCCTTGAGCTGGTTATAATAGCGGTGTAATATGTCAAAGAAATAGCTGAACACAGGGCCGGTGTTGGCCCCCGCCTGCGAGAGGGCAAAATTGCTGAAATACAGATAAAGGACCTGGTTGTTGATAAGCCCCGTGACCGCGGTAAAAGGCGTTGCCGTCCCTTCCAGCGTCACCGTGTCGGTCCCCTGGACCACTGTACCCTGGGTCAGATATTTCGCCGGGATCAGCGAGTCGAGAACAGCGGCAGGAAACGCACTGTCCGTAAAATAATTGGGATCGATCTGTAGCTTGCGGTATTCCGAAGGCTGGAATTCGTTTCCGGTGGTCATGAACTCCAACGTATAGTGGGAGTCGATAAGCCCTTTGGTCATCTGCGAAAAATACTGCTCCGCCAACGCCTCATGCGAGCTGTCAAAGACCGTGAGCTGATCGAAAAGCGGCTTATATACTTTATACATGTTGTCCCAGTTGGTGGTGTCGATCCCCCAAAAGACATAGTTGTTATTCATGCCATTCCAAAAACCCTGGAAGACATCGGGATAGTTGTCGCCCGGATAGCTGGTGGCTTCAGGCTGGGAAGCGATGGTCTTTCTGCAGCTGGCAAATGCCAACAGGCCGCATACAGCGCAACAAACAGCGATAGTACGAGTGAATGATGTCATAGCCAGATTATTTTTTAAAGAGGGAAACGATTTGTTTTACATCGACGGTAGCACCCAGCACGACACCAAAATTGTCATTGTACCGCGGTGATTCATTGGTTTCATAATTCTTTTGCTGGTTGGTCATGGCCCGGTAATAGCGGCCCTCCAGGTAAAAGGTATACGTATTCAAAAGCTCATAGCTCACGCCAAGCCCGCCGACCAATCCGAATTCCAGACGCTGATCTTTGGTACTGTTGAAGGTATATTTCTCATTATAGCTATAGCCGTAATCCTCACCCAGTATGCTGGTAGGATTCACCGTCTGGTAGGCCGTATCCACTTCGTTGAGGATATTCGCCTCGACCCCCTTGATGCGGCCGCTCTGCCAGTACGCTGCATACCCGCCAAGATCCAAAAAACCCCGCAACTGCTCGCCGCCAAAAGAAAACCGCAGGGTCAGCGGAAGCTGCAGATAAGTATTATAGTTCTTTTGATAAACGCCGGAGAAGAAACCCGTGCGCACAATATCGTAGTTCTTCTTTATATAGGTGGGAGCAGCCAGGACGGTGAGCCAATCGAAAAATTCATAACCCACGGGTATTCCGATGTTCCATCCCTTCATCCCCTGATAGTCCGTAAATGGTTCGCTGGCATTACTGGTCGTCAGGTAGTTCATGTTCGGTCCCCCTTCGACCCCGACAAATAACTGACAGCGACCATGTAGGCCGCACAGCAAAAATATTAAGGTTGCTGCGCAGCAAAGTGTCATTACTCGCATAAAGCTTTTGGTTTATCTCCTTGGAATACGTTACTTTTTGGTATACGGTTGCCCAACTGTTAATGCAAATATAGGGCCTGGCGAGCGCCAAACCACGTACAACGATTTATGTCCGGGTTTTCCAGTACCTTGAAAAATATGAAAAAACTACTCTTTATAGCGGCCGCCGCGATCTGCCTGTCCCTAACCCGGCATCCTGAGGCACCCCGATCCCCAAAAGTCATCTTCTTCGACGACTTCAATACCGGCCGGCTCGACCGCACCAAATGGAACGTAGAAACCACGGGCGCCCATTACAACGACGAGCTCCAGGCCTATGTGGATTCGGCCCAAACCCTTTATGAACAAAACGGGTCGCTGGTCTTCCAGCCAACCTATTCACCCGGCTTTGTGACCAAAGACGGTCAGCATTTTGACTTCCTCTCCGCCCGGATCAACACCCGCGATAAATTCGACTTTCAGTATGGCAAGGCCGAAGCCCGTATCCGTATCGACAGTGGGGCAGGGCTCTGGCCCGCATGGTGGATGCTGGGCTATGGCGAATGGCCGGCCTGCGGCGAGACCGATATCATGGAATTTGTAGGCGAGTCGGATTGGGCCAGCGCCGCCGTTCACGGCCCCCGCTACAGCGGCGAAACACCTTTCGTCAACCGCTATTATTTCCCTTCGGGCCACGATGTCAGACAATGGCATACCTACGCCGTAAGCTGGACGCCGGATAGTCTTCTGTTTAGCTACGACGGCAATACGATGTTCCGCCTCACCCGCGCCATGGCCACCCACTATGGCCCCTGGGCCTTCGATGGGAAACAATTCCTGATCCTCAACTTCGCGCTCGGCGGCGCCTACCCTGCCAAGGTCAACGGGCTCACCAAACCCTATTATGGACTTTCGGAGTCGACACTGGAGATGATCAAACAGCACAAGGCAAAAATGTTCGTGGACTGGGTCAGGGTCACGCAGTACTAATGCTGAAGTTGTAATTCCACGAACGCCCTGAATGCACGCGCCGAATCTTCATCCGCGAACATCCGCTTTTGAACGAAGTGGATCTGCTGGCCATTGGTTTGTTGCACAAAGAGCAGAAAAAAAGAGCGGGACTCCCTGATGCGCGTGATGTTTATCCACGGGATCAGGAACGATCCGGTGGCCGAGGTTCGTTCCATCCCAGCAGGAGAAAAGCGAATCGTATGCCTCCTCACGATATCCGGACGCATAACATATAGCGGGATCGTCAACACCAATGCCAGGATCGCAAAGATCAGGGGCAAAGCAACGACTGTCAGAAGCACCTGGAGCAAAGCCGGTATACCAGCCTTCTGATGAACGGAAGAGGTCAGCATGCCAAGCAAAGACGACAAAATACCACAGACAGCAACCAATAACACCAGCCCCCTGATGAATTTCATATAGAACAATGTCACAAGCGAAAAATAATAAAATTCAGGCCAGGTAGGGTCGTAACGGATAGTATAGGAATCCTGCATAGCCTACAATTTATGGAAATTTTCGCGTTTCGCGTCTCCGCGGAAACAGCGTTCTATGCTCGCCAACTATTTCAGGATCATGCTGCGCAACCTCCGGAGATCCGGACTCTACGCCTTTATCAATATCTTCGGCCTCGGGATCGGCATAGCCGCCATGATCTGGGGGCTACAGGTCTATCGGTTCAACACCTCCTATGACCAGTTTCATCAGAACCGCGACCATATCTACCGCGTGCTCATCACCGTGGCCGGGGTCGACGGCCTCAAAGGCACCTGTCCCGCACCCTTGGGCGAGGCAGCCGCCAGGGACTTCCCCGGGGTACAAACGGCCGTGCGATGGGAAGGGAAACCGCTGAACATCCAAATAGGGGACAGCCCGCCGATTTCCGCATGGGCGCATTTTACCGACCCGGCCTTCTTTGACCTCTTTACCTTTCCATTCGTTCGGGGCCGGGCCCAGCTCTCCGACCCTTCTACCGTGGTGATCACGGAGACGGCGGCGAAAAAATACTTCGGCGCCACCGATCCCCTGGGCCAAACGCTCATGCTGTATTCGGACCAGCCCTATAAAAAACCGCTAAAAGTCACGGGTATCCTCAAAGATCCGCCAACGAACTCCTCGTTCCAGTTCGAGACCATCACATCGACGGACAACTTCCTGAATGGGGACGGTTCACCTGTATCAAAACAAGATTGGTCCCGCATCTCGGACGGCATGTTCGTCAAGCTCACCGACCCGCGACAAGCGCCGCGGCTCAGCAAGGCCCTGGACCGTTATATCCCGCTCGAACAGGCGGCCCGCCAGGACATAAAAGTCACGGCCTTCCATCTGGTGTCGCTTCGGCAAACCGCTGCCTGGTCAGGCGCGATCGGCGTGAACGCGTTCCTGGAGCGCCCCGGCGATGCCGCCGTCTATGGACCGTTGATCCTGGCCACCCTTATCTTGCTGTCCGCCTGTCTGAACTTTGCCAATACCACGGTAGCGCAAAGCCGCCGTCGTCTCAAAGAGATCGGCGTTAGAAAGGTCATGGGCAGTTCCCGGCGACAGATCATGTTGCAGCAGTTGGCGGAATGCGCCCTGGTCGTCCTTCCCGCTGTCGGACTGGCAATGCTACTCGATATGGTCTGGCTGCCGTCCTACAACGCCATGCTCATCCACACCGACATCCATGCGCCTTACGGGAACGACCATATGCTACAGCTCACGCTGCTGGCACTGTTTATTGTCGCCATCCTGCTGGCAGGCGCCTATCCGGCATTTTATATCAGTAGGTTCAACGCCACCAGCATCTTCCGCGGGACCGTGCGCTTCGGCGGCCGGAATCTTTTCTCGCGCTTCCTGCTGAGTCTGCAGATCGTGATCACTTTCATCACCCTGATCACCTCCGTCGCCTTTGCCCGTAACGCGGCGTTCCAACGGGATTATGACTATGGCTATCGACGCGCGGATATCATGGGCGTCTGGCTGCCACAGGGACAAGATGGGAAGATCCTCCGCGATGAATTGAGCCGTCTACCGGGGGTACAACAACTCGCGGGCGCCCGGGACCAGATAGGCTTCTCCTATCACACCTGGCCGCTCAAGGCGGAAAACAAAAATGTCGAAAGTACCTACCTGGAAGTGGCGCCCGATTATATCAACCTCATGGGTCTCCAGTTGGTCGCTGGTAGCGTGCCGCCAACCGTGCCCTCTGGCGGACAGCAATATACGCTCATCAACGAAAAAATGGCTTTTGCCCTTGGCTGGACATTAGCGGAAGCTATTGGCAAGGTCATCCGCAAGGACGATAAAAATACCTGTCTCGTCGCCGGGGTATTAAAGGATTTCACCCAAAACTCCCTACAAGACCCCATCCAACCCCTACTCATGTGTCTCATCACGCCGGAACAGGCGTCGCAATGGGTGATCCGCGCCCGGCCCGGTCGCCTGGTGGAAGTCGACGATCAGGTCAAAGCCATCTGGGCCCGACTCTATCCCTCTACGCCCATCAATTCCTATTTCCAGGACGAGGCCGGCAGCTTCGTCATCCGGCTAAATGGCATCATTACCCGCATCTTCGGCGGCTTTGCATTGATTGCCGTATTCATGGCCGCCACCGGCATGTTCGCCCTGGTGTCGCTCACGGTACTCAAACGGCTCCGCGAGATCGCCATCCGGAAAGTAGTCGGCGCCGGCAGCAGACACATATTTTGGTTGGTGGGCGCGGGATATGGACGCATCTTCCTGATCTCCTCTTTCCTCGGTTGCACATTGGGTTTTCTCCTGGCGCGTCAGTTGATGAACATGGTCTTTTTCATCAACGCCGGAGTCCGCGCAGACTCCCTGCTCATCAGCTTCACCGGCATTCTTCTGCTGAGCGGCATGATCATCGTCACACGCGTCGCTTACCTGTGCCGCATTCGGACCACGGATGTGCTGAAAGCGGAATAGTCCACCTGGCATCAATTCCCGTCACGGAGTCGCCGTGTACCCGCACCGCGTACGCCGCTTCTTCCAATTAACAAGAGCTTGACATCGTCCTCACCTACTTTTGATGCGTAAAAAGATCTACGCATGGTCAAGAAGTATCTGGTCTACAGTTTATTATTGTTTTTCGCATACCCTTCAGCGTCATTCGCCCAACAGCCGGAGCAGATCCGGCTATGGCCAGGCAATCCTCCGGACGGCCCGGGGCCTTCAGGACCGGAACAGGTCACAGCCAACGGCTCCTATACCAATATCTCCGAACCGCGGCTCATCGTCTACCGCCCCGATCACCCCAATGGAATGGCCGTCCTGGTCATCAGCGGCGGCGGCTACGCCCATATCGAATGTGGTAAAGAAAGCGCACCGGCGGCACGCTGGCTCCAATCTCAGGGCTTTACGGCCTTCTAGCTCATCTACCGGCTGCCGGGAGAAGGCTGGCGCAGCAACGAGGTCGCTTTTGAAGACGGTGAACGCGCCATGCGCCTGATCCGCAGCATGGCCCGGAACTACGGCTACGACGCCCGTCACGTTGGCATCATGGGCTTCTCCGCAGGCGGCCACCTCGCCGGGATCATCGAAACGACCTATAACAAACAATACTATACCCCTATCGATGGCGCCGATAACCATTCGGCCCGTCCTGAATTTGTCGTCCTGCTCTACCCCGTCATGACGATGCTGCCTCCCTATGATCATACCCACTCGGAAAAAGTGTTACTGGGTCGCGACGCGACCCCGGCACAACAAAAAGCGCTGTCGGTAGAGAAACTCGTCACCCCTTCCACACCACCGACCTTTCTCGCACAGGCAGAAGACGACCCGATCTCCAACATAGCCAACAGCAAGATGATGTACCAGGCCCTGCAGGACAACCACATTCCCGCCGACATCCATCTGTTCCCCACAGGCGGCCATGGCTGGGGCATGGGTGCACCCGGCACACCGGAACAACAATGGCCTCAACTCTTCCTCACGTGGCTGCAAAAGACTTTTGCTGGTCAGGTTAACAAATCCCAAACAAACCCATAACACCACGCCAATATCCGCAGACTAATTTCCCCGGATGAAAGCAAAGCTACTGCTCGCCCTCCTGCTGGTCACCGGCACACTCGGAACAAAAGCGCAGACCCCGGTCGCGGAAACCGAAGTCACAAACGCGCAGACCCCGTCCGCAAAGGCACAATCCGCGGAAACCGACGTCACAAAGACAAAACGCCCCAATCTCATCATCCTGATCTCCGTAGACATGCTCTCCGGCGAGATCATGGACCGCTATACGGACGATAGCATGCCCGGCGGCCTCGGCAGACTACTCCGCGAAGGCGTGGTCTTCGAGAACGGTTACCAGGAACATGCCTTCACCGAAACCGGCCCCGGCCACTCTACCCTGCTCTCCGGCCGGCATCCCTCCTCTACCGGCATCCCCAACAACGCCTGGCTGGACATCACCAGTGGCAAAACCGTCTATTGCGTCGACGACAAAAACGTTAAAAACATCGGCGAGCCCTCGGGCGAAACAGGTTCCAGCCCGCGATGGTTTGTCGGCACCACCTTCGGCACGTGGCTACGCGACGAGCTACCCGGCAGCCGCGTCTTCTCGATATCCGGCAAAGACCGCGCCTCCATCCTAATGGCCGGTCCAAAGACCGACGGCGTCTACTGGTTCCAGGAAGGCTTCGGCTTCACTACCTCTACCGCCTATGCGAAGGCAATACCGGATTGGCTCGCACGCTTCAATCAGTCTTTCTTACAAAGCGTAAGCAACAAAAGTCTCGTGTGGGAAGCCATCGGTCCCATGGACGGCAAAGCCTATCCCGGCGTCTGGCGTGCGCAGATCACCGACACACTTATCGTCAGCACGCTTCCCCGGCTCACACAGACTCAGGGCTTCCCCTCGGAGGCTGCCCCCGGTTTCCTGCTGGGCGAGACCCAGGACGGATCGTTTTGGAAAAGATGGCGCGCCACCCCCTTCTTCGACGACGCCATCTTCAACGCCGCCGAAGCCCTCATCCAAAATGAACACATCGGCGAAGGAGCATCCACCGACCTGCTTTGTCTCGGTCTCTCTGCGACCAACGCCACCGAACATGCTTATGGCAACGCCGGCCCCGAGATCCAGGACCTCATCCGCCGCCTCGATAGACGACTCGGCGTCTTCCTCGACAAGCTGAATAAGGACGGCAAACAGGTAGTCGTGATCCTAAGTGCCGACCATGGCGGCCTCGACTTCGCCGAAAGACTACGTTCGCAGGGCATCCCCGCACGCAGGATCAACCCCGAAGCCTGGATGAAAGAACTGCAAAGCCGCGTCCGCACCCAATTTCACCTGGATAAAGACCTGCTGGCAGGTGGGACCAGAGGCGTATACCTGAAAAAAGAAGTGGCGGAACCGTTAGGAGATCGCAAACAGATCCTGGCCAAAGTGAAAGAGATCATTAGCGGCATGCCCGAGATCGCAGCCGTAGCTACCTATGAAGAGCTGGAAGCAATGCCCGAAAAACGATTCGCAGACCCGCGGGAGGCAAGCCTCCTGTACCGGTTAAAATTCAGCTCCTACCCCGGAAGATCGGGCGATATCATCTTCGCCTTCAACCCACTCGTGGAACTTGGCGGCCCCCCGAAATACGACCCCGCCCAACACGGCACCCCACACGACTACGACCGGCGCGTCCCCATCATCTTCTGGGGCCCGTGGAAAGCCGAACATCGCAGTACCCCCGCCAGCACCGTCGATATCGCCCCCACACTGGCCCGGGAATTCAACATCCGGCCCGAAGAAAAACTCGACGGCATCCCGCTAATCCTGCCGCCGGCAGCGCAATAACCTGCCACCGCAATAACGCTTACCGCTCCCCGACCCAGTGCGGATAGATCACCGGCTGCGCGCTCACACTATCCAGCCGCCGGGCCTGCTCTGCCGACAACCGCCAGCCCACCGCATCGAGGTTCTCAAGCAGCTGCCGCTCGTCTCGAGCGCCGATCACGACGTTGGTCACGGTATCATTTCCCAGTAGCCAGTTGAGGGCCACCTGGGAGACCGTCTTTTCCATTTCGCCGGCGATCTCGCTCAGCACATCCACCACGGCATACAAAAGATCATCGGTGACCGGCGGCGCCCCTACCGCCCCACCCGACTTCATGCGCCCTTCACCCATGGGCCGATCACGCCTGATCTTCCCCGTTAACCTTCCCCATCCCAATGGACTCCAGGCCATCAACCCCAACCGCTGATCCCGGATCAAAGGCATCAGCTCCTGCTCATAGTCCCTGCCAATGAGCGAATAATAACCCTGATAGACGACATACGGCTCCCAATGATGCCGTTCGGCCACACTAAGCGCCTTCATAAGCTGCCATGCCGCAAAATTTGAGCAGCCGATATAACGAACCTTCCCGCTCACCACCAGCGTATTCAAAGCTCCAAGTGTCTCTTCGATAGGAGTGTGTTTGTCAAAACCATGCATAAAATAGACATCTATATAGTCAGTACCCAGTCGGCGCAGACTGTCTTCGCAGGCCCGGATCAAATGATATCGCGAAGAGCCTTGGTCATTAGGTCCTTCACCCATCCGAAAAGTGCCCTTGGTGGAAATAATGGCTTTCTCCCGCCGCCCATGGAGTGCCTTCCCTAAAACGACTTCCGCATCGCCCTTCGAATACACATCGGCAGTGTCGAAAAAATTCATTCCTCTTTCCAAACAAATATCGACAAGCCTCGACGCGGCTGGAACATCTGTCTCACCCCAACGTTGAAAAAATTCATTTGTACCGGCAAACGTAGCCGTACCAAGACTCAAGACGGGGACGGTTAACCCCGATCTCCCTAAATTTCTATATTCCATAAATTATCGATTAAACGAGTCATCAGACCGAACAAGGCTCACCAGTCCAAACACGAACGCCACCAACACAAACAAAGCGCCTTCCAATGCCACGCCCCGGACCCCGAAAGCCGAGGCCACTACCATCCCACCAATAGATGATCCCATGGCGATACCGATATTGAAAGCCGCTATGTTAAGGGTAGAAGCCACGTCTTCCGTCCCCGGCAAATGTCGCTCGGCCAATTGGACGACATATAGCTGCATACCCGGGACGATGGAAAAGGCAAAGAAACCCATGGCCGCGAGAACGAACAGCGTCGGCACCTTGAAAGGAACAATAAAAAAGAGTAAAACCAACACGACAGTGAGCAACCCAAACAAGATCACCAGCGCCTTTACGGGGGCCTTGTTGGAGACCTTTCCACCCACCATATTCCCCAACGCGACAAACACCCCATAAAGCAACAACAACAAGGTCACCGCATCCCGGGAAAAACCAGTGGCCTTCTCAAGCAAAGGCGACAAATAGGTAAAAGTCCCGAATACCCCCGCGAAAGAAAACACAGTAAGCGCAAAGCCGCGCAGCAACGACGTATTCTTCAAAACTTTCACCTGGTCAGCCAGACGCAGCGGCTTACTCATGGCTAACCCACCCGGCAACAGGATAAAGTTGGCGACGAAGCTAAGGGCGCCAAGAAAAGCCACTCCCGCAAAAGTAAACCGCCAGCCATAGTGTTCGCCGATAAACGTTCCCAACGGAACACCGGTCACCATCGCAACTGTGAGTCCGGTAAACATAATCGCGATAGCCGTCGCCCGCCGATGTTCCGGTACCAGTGTGCTGGCAATATTCGCGCCAATACCGATAAACACGCCATGACAAAAACCCGACAAGACCCGGCCGATGGCGAGTAGCCAAAAGACGGAAGCTACGGCGGCAATGGCATTACCTACAATAAACAACAATAGGATGCATAGCAGCAATTGCTTTCGTGGAACGCGGCTCGTCAATGCCGTTATCACCGGCCCGCCAATGGCTACGCCCAGTGCATAGAAGGTAACAATAGAACCGGCTGTTGGAATAGAGATACGCAGATCATTCGCAATAGTAGGTAGCAGCCCTACCATAACCACTTCCGTCGTACCGATGGAAAATACACTGATAGTAAGCGCCCATAAAGCCGCGGGAATTTTTCGGGAGCCGGCGATCGTACCCCGGGAGTCGGCGATCGCGCCTGTTGATTGTTGCATCCCGCAAAGTTCAGCCCGACGACCGCAGCCCTAAAAGGACATTTGTCAAAGATTTGGTGTGATAAATATCACATCAAACGTCCGCACCCAACCGGCTTAAGGTCTCCCTGGTAACACCCAGATAAGACGCCACCATAGCCTTGGGAACCCGTTGTACCAGCCCTGGATAAATAGAAAGCAGATTGTGATATCGTTCGTTGGCACTACTGCTGATAAAACACAAGATCCTTTTTTGTAAAGCGATATACCCCGCCGTTGTCTTTTTGCGAAAGAAATGCTCTATTTTCTGTAATTGCGCACACAACTTTTCCTTGCTATCCAGCGAGATTGCCAACACATCCGTGTCCTCCAGACAATCCACCATCATCGTTGCCGGGGTACGGCTGTTAAAGGCCTCCGCATCCGAGATCCACCAGTCTTCCATCCCAAACTGGATAATATGCTCTTTCCCATCCAGATCCACCCGGGATACTTTCATCAACCCTTTGACGACATAAAAATCGTACGGAGCCAGGTCGCCCTCGTGAATCACGATCTGGTGCTTTCTGAATTTCTTCGGCTGAAAATGAGATAGCACAAAAGTAAACTCCTCGTCCGTCAGGGAAACGATCTGTTCGATGTGGCTCCTTAATTTATCGCTCATGAACGCTTATTTTAGCTAGAACCCACTCAAATTACGCAAAAATAAATTGGTCATTTTGGCACATCGCTGCCATCCGGCCGACCGTACGGGAAGATTCGCCGCGTACACGTGGCCCTCTGGCAATTGTGATTAAAATCGAGTACTTTAATGGAAAGATTCTAATCGTCTGACATGAAAAAAACCGGCTGGCTGCTATATACCCTCGCCCTTCTCAAGCTCTTTTTGCCCTATCTGCTGCAAAACGGGGCCTACGAGCCACACCGCGACGAGTACCTTTATCTGGCCGAAGGACAGCATATGGCCTGGGGGTATATGGAAGTCCCGCCGCTTTTGTCCGTCTTTGCCTGGCTGACCCATCTGTTCGGCAACGGCATGTTCTGGATCAAATTCTGGCCCTCGCTCGGCGGCGCGGCGACTTACTTACTAGTAGGTAAGTTGATCCTACACCAGGGGGGTAAGGCCTTCGCCCTCTTCCTCGCCTGGACACCTTTTATTTTCGGCGCTTACTTGCGGACGCATTTCCTGTTCCAACCCGGCTTCCTTGACATTTTCTTCTGGACCGCTCTCGGATACGCTCTGGTTCGCTATAAGGCCACAGGTCTGAACAGGTATCTTTATATCGCAGGTATATGCATGGGGCTGGGTATGTTGAGCAAATATGACATGGCGCTTTATATTACAGCATTACTCCTCGGCCTCTCCCTCACAGCCCATCGAAAGATATTCCTGAACAAACACCTGTATTTCGCGGGTGTCATCGGGTTGCTGCTCTTCCTCCCAAATTTCTTATGGCAATATTCCAAAGGTTTTCCCGTGGTCTTTCACATGAGAGAGCTGCAAAAAAACCAACTTCAGTATGTCAGTCCCGGCAACTTTGTGGCAGGCCAATTCCTTTTCTTCGCGCCTTGCATTGTCATCTGGGTCCGGGGGCTGGTCTCGCTTGCCGTTGGAAAGACCTATCGGTTCGTCGCCTGGTCCTACGGCTTCGTCATCGCGATCTTATTGATAACACACGGCAAAGACTACTATTCCCTCGGTGCCTACCCCCTCCTCTTCGTTTTCGGAGCGGTGGCCCTCGAAACGCGGCTCACAGGCCGGTTGTATGGCTTTCGGGTGGCCCTCGGGGTGGTTATATTAGGAATAGGTTTTTTCATGATCCGTGTCCTGATGCCCATCCTGCCACCGGCGCAGCTCGCAGATCTGTATGCGCGCCGCCATCTCGCGCGTTTCGGTGTGCTCAGATGGGAAGACGGCAAGGACCACCCGCTTCAACAGGATTTCGCGGATATGCTGGCCTGGAAGGAGATGACGGCGAAATTCGCCCACGCCTACGATCTGCTGGACAGCACGGAGAAAAAGCATACCCTGCTGTTCTGCGACAACTACGGGCAGGCAGGCGCGGTCAATTATTACGGCCCGCAATACCATCTGCCGCCGGCCTGCAGCGACAACGCGAGCTTCTTGTATTGGCTGCCGGATAATTTTGCCGACTTTGACAACATCGTCCTGCTCACGGACGATACACACGAGATGGAACATTCCTTTATCCACAACTTCCGCCAGGCCATCCTGGTGGACAGCGTCACAAACCCCTACGCCCGCGAATACGGCAGTTTGATCATCCTTTTAAAAGGCCCCGATAGTACCGTCAAGAAGATGTTTGTGGCAAAGATCGAGGCAGACAAAAAGAAGACCTCGCCGGAGTAGCCCTACGCCATTATTGCCGTACGATACATACCGGTCCAAGCAACCCCGACTCCAACAAAGGCGAATCACTTTTATAAGGCTCGTAAGTGGAAAACGTGTACCTACTACTGGGCCGCGGCAATCCTTTAAGTAACCAATCGGGCCATTTGCCGTCTTTTACTCCGTCATCAGGTAAAGCGGCATCGCCTATCAAACGGTTGGGCCATAAATTGACAACTTTAATTTCCAGGTGGTTGTTTTTGCGCAACGCAACTCCAGAGATATCCACCCGCCATGGGGCCGTCCAAACGACACCCAGATCCTTACCATTCAGTTTTAAACTGGCCATGTTTTTTACCCTTCCGAGATCGAGAAAAAGCGAGCCGGAAGGATCAACCGGCAAATCGAAGTCCTTGCGATAAACAGCCATACCAGAGTAATATTTAATGCCGGGTTCCGGCCTCGAGACCCAGTCAGCTGGGTGCGATCTATTATTACAAACAACATCATCAATGGAATAAGAACGCCGATCATTATCTGCTCATAGGGCCTTATGACCACGGCGGAGCGCAAGGGTTCCCCAAAAAAGTACTGGCGGGTTACACGCTGGACTCGGTGGCCAACATTCCCATTCAGAAGATCGTATTCTCCTGGTTCGACCACGTGCTCAAAGACAGCAGTCTACCCGACATCCTGTCGAACAAAGTAAATTTTGAAGTGATGGGCGCAAACAAATGGGAACACGTCGCTTCCTTTAACAAGATGAGTAACGATTCATTGATCTTTTATTTAGGCAACACCGGGGACAAAAATCACCCATTCCTGCCAAAAAAGCCCCTGACATCGGGATTCATCAACGAGACAGTCGACTTTAAAGAAAGGGTCGTAGATACAAGCAATGACGACGGCAGTGGTTTCATCGACACTACCATAGATGCGAAAAAGGAGTTGGTTTTTATCAGCAGCCCATTTGAGCAGCCAGTCACTTTTTCGGGCTCGGTCCGCATCGCACTTAAACTCCTGGCAAATAAAAAAGATGTCGATATCATCATGCATCTATACGAGCAGCGGCCCGATGGCAAATACTTCTTTCTTTGCAACAGTGTCCAACGGGCAAGCTATATTAAGAACAGAACGAAACGACAACTGCTGCATCCCGGCAAAATCGAAACCGTCAACATCGATAACACTTTTATGACCTGCATTCAGATGCCAAAGGGAAGTAGATTGGTCATGACCATCGGCGTTAACAATAACCCCAACTGGCAGATCAACTATGGCTCAGGCAAAGACGTCGGTCTCGAAACCCTCGCGGACGCCGGCGTCCCCCTGGAAGTCCGATGGTATAACGATAGTAAGATCACTATCCCGATCCTGAGATAGCACAATGTCTTCAATGGTCAGTCATTCTTTTGGCCGTACTCCGAAAAAGGTCCACCTTTAGCGACCCCCTTACCGTATGCGTGCATTTACAAGCCCACGGCTTTTTTTTCAGGCCCGCCCCCCAGGGGGTGGGCCGTTTTATTGAAGTTCATATTAACGCCTCCAGCACTTCAATGATCGCGCCGACCACCGCTTTATCCGGCGCCTTCCCGGAAAACCCCTCCGGCAACATCGCCCTGAACTCACCGGCATCATCCCTTTCCAGCGTCACCTCCACGCCGTCGATGTCAACCAGGAACCGCATCCCATAGCGCCACGCCTGGACCACGGCCATAAATGTCCGCTCCTCGTCCCGTATCGTCACTGGAATTTCGACTGTTTGCTCCATGGGGCTAAGATACATCGCCTAAACAACAAACGCCCTCCATCGGGGGCGTTTCAAAAAATTCCATATCGAGTCGAAATAACATCTAGCCCTTCGAAACCCTTGGCAATAATTCCTTGGCAGGAACCTTCTTAACCTCTCCATTCTCGGAAATAACAAGCGAACGACCAGCCACCCCGCTCTTCATAAGCTCGTCGATGCGAGACAACATCAACCTGCCAGCCTCGATCACAACGCTCTCCGGATTAAAAGGCGAAAGCCCAGCGGCAATGTTATCGGCGTTGACAAATTCCTTACAGTTCAACATTTCCGGCAAGATCGTAAAACTGGCCGTCGTCTTGCCAGCCCCATTGCATCCCGCTATAATGTATAAATTCGCCATCTGCTAATCACAAATATATCCCTTTCCCCCATCCCATAATGACTAACGGCCCAGCAAACGGAACAACGGCTCCGGGATTAAAAAAAAGTCCTTGATCTTTGACCTCACCATGACGAAACTCCCTTGGATACTGACGCTCATCCTGGCCATACCCACGGCAGCAAAAAGCCAGTCGCCCAAAAAGAACGACACAACCACGCTAAAGGAAGCCACCGTCACAGGCCAAACCCCGCCGGTACAACGAAAAAAAGACCGGACCATCATCAACGTAGAAGCCTCCCCCACCAACACAGGCTCAACGGTATTGGAAGTGCTGGAACGCTCCCCCGGCGTCACCGTCGATCGCAACGGCAACATCAGCCTCAACGGCAAGCAAGGCGTACTGGTGATGATAGACGACAAACCCACCTATCTCAATGGATACGACCTCAACAACCTGCTGAGCAGTATGAACGCGGCACAGGTAGCAAAAATTGAATTGATCGCCAACCCACCCGCTCGCTATGAGGCAGCAGGCAACGCGGGGATCATCAATATCAAGACAAAGAAAAGCGACAACGCCGGCTTCATTGGCAGCGCGACCGCCTCCTACGGCCAGGGCGTCTATCCCAAAAGCAACAATAGCCTCGTGCTAAACTACAAACAGGGCCGGATCAATTCCTTTCTCAATTACAGCATCAACGACGTCGACTACCTCACCAACCTGTACGCCTATCGGAAATATTATGACCAGAATAATAATGTCACGGCCATCCTCCAACAGCCGTCGTATTTCAAGGGCAACGTCGTAAACAATACCGCCAGGACCGGCCTCGACTACACCCCCTCTGCAAACACGACCGTTGGATTTGTCCTCACCGGAACGTCTATTCATCGCACCGGCAACAATACAAGCCATGCCAACTGGCTCGACCCCGCCGGAAACCTCGACTCATCCGTGCTCACCACAACGACACCCACGAACACCTTTAAGAACGGGGCCATCAACCTCAACGCGAGACAGACGGTTGCAAAAAACGTGGAACTCAAGATGGACCTCGACTACCTGCACTACCAGATTCTGGGGACGCAGAGCTTCGACAACCAGTCGCTCACACCAGGCGGCTACGATTCGGTATTCAGAAGCGCCATCCCAACCACGATAAACATCTATTCAGGTAAATTAGACGCGGAAAAGACGCTCAAAAACGACCTGAAAATACAAGCGGGGATAAAGCTTTCCGCCAGCCATACGGACAATACCGCCACCTACCAGGACCTGGAGAACCAGCAATGGGTGCTCGACGAAACCCGAAGCAACCACTTCGTCTACCAGGAGAACATCCAGGCCGCCTACGCCTCCGCCGAAGGGAAATTTCACAAGATCAGCTTCCAGGCCGGCCTACGCTACGAACACACCGCGTATACCGCCAATCAATTCGGGAATAGCTTGCAGCAGGATTCCACCGTCTCCCGCAACTATGGAAGTTTCTTTCCCAGCGGCTATCTTTCGTATCCCATCGATTCTCTACAAAGTCTTACGCTAACGATAGGCAAAAGACTCGACAGACCGCCGTTCCAGGACCTCAATCCTTTTCTCTATATCATCAACAAATACACCTACGAAACGGGCAATCCCTACCTGCTTCCCCAATACAGTTGGAATTTCGAGGGCACACATCAATATGCCGACCTGTTCACGACAACGATATCCTATAGCCGGCTAACCAACTATTTCTCCCAGATCTTTTTATCGGATAGCACGGGGACGATATTATTTTATACCCAGGGCAATGTCGGAACAGTCGACAACTACGGGGCGTCTGAAAGCATAAACGCCAAACCCGTTCGGTGGTGGACGCTACAGCTGGGCGCATTCTATAATCACAAGCGATTCCACGGGTTCGACGGCAACAACTATACCTCGTCCATAGATCAGGTGACGGTCAACCTGAACAACCAGTTCGCCATAAAAGGATATGTGGCGGAACTCTCCGGGTTCTATACCACACGGGCCCGCAACGACATACAGGAGCTTCTGTACCCTAACAAACAGGTGTCTACCGGCGTAAGCAAAACCGTCTTAAAAAAGAAGGGAACCGTAAAACTCAGTTTCCGCGACATCTTTTATACCAATGCCATGGAAGGGCTTACGTCCTTTCCAGATGCCAGCGAATACTTTAAGATGAAAAGGGATACCCGGGTAATCGCACTATCTTTCACCTACCGTTTCGGCAAGACCTACAAAACAGTCCATCACGAACCCGGCGCCACCGAAGAACAAGAACGGGTCCAAAACGGCTAAGCCGCCCCGGCGAGATGCCGGCCCTCTAATACCCCACCACCGCCGGATCAGGCGAAACGATCTTGGAAAAAGGGGTATCTAAAAACGCCGCCTTGAGCGAGTTCATCGTCGGACCGCCGACCCCGTGAGAACGATTCAAAAACAGAAAGCGCTGACTGTTGGGCATATAGTGATGGATCATGTCGATATACAACGGGGCGCAAGCCGGATCCATGGCCCCATCGGCGAGTAAAGCAGGCACCAGGGAATAAAAAGCTCTTTTAAAAGAAGAATCGAGGGGCGGCACATTCCAGCAATCACACATGGTCTTATATACATCGTTGATGTGATAACCGGCCATCCAGGGATAGACAGTGTACAACTGCCGAATAGTCGCTTCACTATGATAAGCAGCCTCATCGGAGCAGTATACGGAGATGCGCATGCCATCCGGCGCGGTGTTCTTGTTAAAGATGTCATCAAGGCGTTTCTTGATATACGGCGCGTGATTACCCCTGATGATCTCCGTAATCATAAAGGGGACATCTTTTAGCTTGGTATAATCGAGCAGATTCTCTTCGATCACCTCCAAAAGATCGTTCTTCGTGTACTCTACCCGAATAGAATCCGTCGTACCCTTTTCCAGGTAGGTAAAATAAAACGACCGACCGACGATCGAGGTAAAATATTGCCGGAACCGCGCCGAAAGCCCGGCATAACGTTCCGAAGAGTCGGCCTCGCACCGCCGAAAGATCACCTCAAGAGCTTCATTAAAATGGGCCGGTTCATCCTCATCAACGGGAATGAACATCGGCAAAGGCGAATCCAACACCAGCGTGCGGACCCTCGCCGGGTCTTTCATCAGGACATCCATCATAAGCCCGCCGCTATAGGAACCCCCAAACAGATTCACGGAATCGATCCCCAACAGCCGAAGCAGATCCGAGATATCCGCCACCGTCTCCCCCGAGTTATAGCCGGAAAGATCGATGCCCCGCGCGACAAGCGCCTTCTTGTACCGTTTAACGCCTTCGATCACCATGCTGTCCTTGTTCAGATTATGCCGATAGGCTTCCTTGATCGCCGTATCCAGCTCGTAGCTGCGGAGATAAGGTTGGGCAAACCGGGTACCCCGTTGTTCGAAGGCAATGCAATCCCGTTCCCGGAGCAGGACATTTTTATTCTGGCTCATCCCCGTAGCCCAGCCGAGCGAACTGTTGCCGGGGCCGCCGCCGGTATACAACACCGGGTCTTTCTTTTTGGCCACATTGTTGGTGCGCACGATCACAAACGGCAATTTGATCCACTTGCTATCGGCCTTGCGCCGATTTTCCGGCACCACAAGATAACCACACTGGCTTTTATAGCTGCTGTCTACAGGCACCGGGCAGGCGCCAAATTCAAGACGAG
>Ga0206822_1082_pt1 | contig 24732 bp, 18 predicted proteins | sample Alteio_BWOrgCont_83_FD_152913 | JGI IMG/M metagenome (GOLD analysis project Ga0206822, IMG submission 152913) | Enriched cells from forest soil in Barre Woods Harvard Forest LTER site, Petersham, Massachusetts, United States -... | ecosystem: Environmental > Terrestrial > Soil > Temperate forest >... | reverse complement strand
CGAATTAAGTGTATTTTCAGTTAAAATATGAACCGACTCTTGCAACAGCTTTGCAAATACGCATGGATTCTGAGATAAGAGTGGAGGTTATGCCCTTGGCGCTCAAGTTTAGCGAATCGTAGGACACGACCCTTTTCATAAAGGGCATAATCCTATCCTTTCGTAATCCCTTTAACGACAGCGTCATTCAGTAAGGTGTACTTTCCAGTCCCGTTTTGAAATATGACAGAGCCATTAATTGTTCCGCCTCTAATTTCCACGTGCAAATCTTCTGTAGGTTTCGTTTCCTTTCTGCTATCCCCTAGAGTGACGAATTTGCCATTTCTATACACATAAGGATTTCCATTGATAGTTCCTACCATGCCCTCTTTGAAGGTCGAAGAGTATGCATTAAGATCGGAAAGTTGGGAAACAGTAATAGAAAAGATGTTATCTAGCACAGCAATGGATACACTGCCCATCGAGCTAGGATTCTCATTTTGCACATCGATGATCAAATTGCCATCTATAATGCTTTCAGGAATATCCACGATCACCTTTTCATTACGGTATGCCGTAAGAAATACTGATTTGCATTTCGTTGATTGCAAATAGATTTTTTGTTTCGTTTCTATTTCCTGAAGTTCGGAATGTCGAGCAGATATTGACCCAGAGCTAGACGATATCTTTTTTAAACTTCTAATCCGTACAACACTGATATTGTATTTTGCATCTAATTGACCTATATCAACTAAAGTAGAACCTTTGTTTTCAATAGTTATTTCACCGCTAGTTGAAACGGCTGTTTCTACTGTAGAATCTACAATCTTGATATCATTTTTGGCCAAAATAGATTTGAAGAATCCTCCATAAGTTTTGATGGAACCACTTTCAGAGGTAACACTCTGTAATACATCTATATTGTGCAGATCAATATCATATTTTGCAGTCGCTGACTTAAGGACAGCTACGTGTGGCTTTGTATGTGTCATTTTTATTTGGTCACTAATCGAAATAACTTCTTCTGCAATTGAATTTGTTAAAACAATAGCTTTGTTAGCTTTAACTTTTTGCAATGTACAATCTGTGGCCTCAATATTTCCGCTTTGAGATTCAGCAGAAAGATAAATCATTGCTGATGACAAAATCATCGTGTATTTAGATAAAATATTTTGTGCAGTAAAATCGGTCGCCGTAATAGAATCAGATTCACACTCGATATTGCCTGAACATGTCACTCGTTCTAGCTTAATGCCATTCTTTGCTTTAATGCTTTCCACAACTTCAACAGGTTTTGCTTGATTTTTCCATTCAATCTTTCCCGACAAAGATTGCACACTTCTTGCAGAGGAATCAATGAATGTTATATCGTATTTCGCCAATATCTTTTTTGCAGTTACATAAGTTGCCTTAATAGAGTCAGATTCACTCTCGATATTGCCTGAACATATCAATCGTTCCAGCTCAATGCCCATCTTTGCTTTAATGCTTTCAACAACTTCAGCAGGTTTTGCTTGATTTTTCCATTTAATTTTTCCGGACAGAGATTCCACACTTCTTGCAGAGGATTCATAGAATGTTATATCGTATTTAGCCAATATCTTTTTTGCAGCTACATAAGTTGCCGTGAGCTCGCCGGATTCGCTTTCAACATTCCCTGAACATGTTAGACGAGCTATGACAATGTTTTTCTTTGCCTTAATGCTTTCGACAGCTTCATCAGGTTTTGCTTGATTTTTCCATTCAATATCACCTGACAAGGACTCGACCTTTCTTGCTTTCGAATCTAGTACTTTAATATTGTATTTTACCTCTACTATTCCTAGTTGTGATGATTCAGCATGAAAATCATTTCTACTTGTGATCTTTTCCAATGCGATCACGTGTACAAATCTAATGTTGGACGCTGAAACATCCCCTAAAAATTTTCCATGTTCTGCAACTATAGAATCCCTTGTTTCATAAGAGTGAGGATAGACGGCCAGATTTTGATCACCTCCGGAGGTTGGATTAGGATCGGATCTCATAGACTTTGGAATTGGCATACTCATAATTATTAATTTCCTTTTTATTTTTATAATTTAATCTATTTTCGGGCACCGATTGTTACATCGTCTTCTAACTCAAATTTCCCTTCACAATCTTTGAACAAAATCTGTCCTCCGATTTTCCCGCCCTGTCCAGATATTTTGATAAGTACACTTGCTTTTAGAGAGACAAAAGCTCCTGGCCCCATGCATTTATAAGGTTGACCATTCACTAAGCCTGTAGATCCTGCTTCAAATTGAATTTGCTTTAAATCCGCTTCACTTTTAGCAAATACCCTCCATCCATCAGGATGATGTCTGGTTCTTGTTTTTCCATCTTTAAGCGTCTCATCAGTATAGTATTTTTCAAAAAATTCCGTTGGCTTATAGGTTTGTAACGAAGGAAAATTTAACAATCGAGTTTTGGAGGTTAAAATAATAAGATCACCAAGAATTTTGCTACTCACTAGCTTGACTTTGCCAATTTCATCAGAAACGTTTAATGTCGCGGTTTGGCAAGAACTCGATTCTAATCGGATTGTATTTTCAGCCTTAATGGTTTGTATAACGCAATCAGTGGCTTCAATTTTGCCTCCCGATGTTATTTCAGAACCGGCATCAGCTTGTACATTTTTTAGGATTATATCAATGGCGGCCTTCAAGTTATATTTGGCTATGAGAGCTGTTTTATTGATTATGGTAATTTTACCCTCGAGCGTGTCACAATAGTCAACTCGACAATCCTTTAGGCTAATATTTTTATTGGCAAACATGCTATCTATAGTACACTCTTCAGCTTCAATTGTAGATTTTACCGAAGCGACAGACCCGATGCTTGTCGAGGGGCATGTAACTTTAGCTAGAGAAACGGGTCCAACCGCCCGGATCTTTTTTGGATTCTTGCCGGTCACATAATGAAATGTCCATCGAAGCTCTCCCTCCGATTCCACTTCTTCAGCATCAGTATTAAATAATATAACGCTGTCTTCGCTTTTCACTTGGGCAAGATTAGAAAATCTGGTCAAAATTCGTCCTTTGGCGTGGAGGAGTTCTTCAACCTTAACCGAGTCGAGGCAAGCAAGCCCTTTGATCCGGATCTCTTTAAATTCCGATTTCAACGCAAATAAATCGGTTGCGGTAGCAAATACACCCTGAATTTTTGCATCATTGAGATGCGTTTGGGTTAATTGATCAACTCCTGAAAATGTGCGGAAAGGATTTTCAGAACCTTGAGTGGGAAAGTAAGCATCAAAGCTTGTCATAAGATCCTCGTAAAATAATTATTAAATATTTGTATGCAAATTAATAAAACTTAATGAGGTTATAAGAAAAAGTTATAGTGAATGGGGTCAAGACTGACATTGACAATGTCAGAATGTCGGGTTTGACCTAGCTTCAGTTTGAGGGTTGAGAATGCCGGATGATGCAATCTTTTGACCTATAACGATCCATGTACTTTTCATTGATATGGCTACACAAAAAAAGAGGGAATGTTGTATACTACAAATTGTAGTCATCTAACAAAAATATGTAGTGATATGGCAAGAACATCTTCTCTTTCTCATTTTTTTACAAACCAGACTCTAATAGATGTGTTTCTTTTTTTTCTGCTACATCCTCATGAACCCACCTATCTAGCCCAAATAGTCAATTCAACAGGAAAGGCACTTATTCAAGTTCAAAGAACTCTGAAGCGACTGGTCGAAATAGGGCTTATTCAGAAAACAATCCAACATAAAAGAATATATTATCAGCCTGATCTAAAACATGTCGCCTATGACGACATCAAAAACCTTGTCATCAAGGCCAAAATTTTCAGTGATATTTTCAAAGATGATGTTGAGTGCTTAAAAAATAAAGTCATCTATGGATTTATTTACGGCTCCGTGGCGAAAGGAACAAACAGTCCTCAAAGTGATATTGATATTCTTTTGATTGGCAACCTCAGCTATGGGGATACCGGGTCATTCATTTTCAACCTTGGCCGAGAACTCGTTCAGGAGGTAAATGTTGTGATTTTTACGCCTCATGAATTCTTAAAAGGAATAAAAAAAGAGAATTCATTCATTTCAAACATATTGCAAGAGCCTAAAATTTGGATATTTGGAGATAAAAGTGAATTTGAAAAAATTTATTACAAAAGGCTATCTCATTGAGAGCACAACAAGCAAAGAGGAACTTGCTAAACTTATGCGAGTTGTCGAGCGTGATATTCGGGAAGCAACCGAAAGATGTCATGGTATTGATTGGAAATTTGCCATCGCTTACAATGCCGCTTTGCAACTTGCCTCAATCGTAATTCGAGCATCCGGTTATCGAGCTAGTACTAAAGTAGGACATCATTGGGTAACTTTCACTATACTTCCTGACTTGCTGGGGGATGAATTTGTAGAGATTGCTCACTATTTTAATGATTGTAGAGTCAAAAGAAATACTTCGGAATAGTGTGATACAGGCACGATTTCTCAAGGAGAGGCTGAAAAGCTTATTCATGAAGTCAAAGGGTTTAAAAAACGGGTGATTTCTTGGCTAAAAAAACGATCATGAAAATCGAACTCTTATTGCATAATCAACAAATGACTTTATATGTAACTATGAAACAACGTGGACCTAGGCTTCGCAAGCTCAGCCTGGGCACCACTGTGGGTTCATAGTTACATGTAAAGCCATTTAAAAAATATGTTCCGCAATCTTCGCAAGCAATTTCCACAAGACAAGAAGACCAGGCCGGGCTTCGCGATTCGCGCGATTTTTCGCGCGAATTGCAAAGCCCGGCCACTTTCATTGCGTCCGTCCTTGCAAGGAATTACAAGGCAGATCAAATCGCGTTAATTGTCATAATAATGGCGTGATTTGAAAAATCGCGCCATTTTGAACTGTTTTAATGGCGCGATTAATCTGAATTTAGATATAATGACATCTAAATGGCGCGATTCTATCAATCGCGCCACTTTAAAAAATGGAGATCGTTGATTAAACAAATTTCTAATAAAATTTTTGATTCTATTTTACAGATAATGAAGCAATTTCCTCAAGGTGCTTCTTTGGAAGATATATTACAAGCACTGCTCCCGCCTGTACCTAGGAGATCCTTGCAACGCTATTTAGCTTTTTTGACAATAGAGGGTAGAATAAATGCCTTAGGTAAAGCTCGCTCCAGACGGTATCACTTGCCCGCTACAGAAAGTAAAAAGGCGACTTCCATTCTTCTTCCACCAGAGATTGCATCATCGAAAAATGCTCCCTTAGCTGGACAAATAGAAAATTTGATTCCACTATCGTCAACGGCTTTGTCTATTCAAGCAGATGTCCGTCAACCCATCCAATCACGCCGTCCGGTAGGATATAACCGAGAATTCCTCGATAAGTATCGTCCTAACGAAACATACTATCTTTCTGAAAGTACGCGAAAGCATTTGTTTGAAATCGGAAAATCTCCTGATAGCGAACGCCCAGCGGGAACCTATGCCAGGCAAATTTTAAGCCGTCTGTTGATCGATTTGTCATGGAATTCAAGTCGATTGGAAGGGAATACCTATTCGCTTCTCGAAACAGAGCGTTTGTTAGAGTTAGGAGAAGTTCCGGAAGGTAAGGACAGCATGGAAGCTCAGATGATCTTAAACCACAAAGCTGCAATTGAATTTATGGTTGAGTCTGCCGGGCAGATGAAATTTAACAGGTTTACTATTTTAAACTTACATGCACTTTTATCGGATAATTTACTGCGCGATCAGCGAGCATGCGGTTGTCTGCGTTCAAGCCTAGTAGGAATAGCTAAATCAGTATACCAACCTCTGGGGATTCCGCAATTGATTAGCGAATATTTTCAACAGATTTTGGATACAGCCGATGCCATTGCAGATCCCTTTGAGCAATCATTTTTTGCGATGGTTCAGTTGCCTTATCTGCAGCCATTCCTGGATGTTAATAAGCGAGTATCAAGACTCGCCGCTAATATTCCTTTGATTCGTGAAAACCTATGTCCTTTGTCTTTTGTGGACGTGCCTGAACAAGTTTACGTCAGTGGTCTCCTCGGTATATACGAATTAAATCGTATTGAATTGTTGCGGGAAGTATTTGTGTGGGCCTATGAGCGCTCTAGTTCACTTTACTCGGTGACGCGTCAAGAACTCGGCGAGCCGGATCCGTTTCGCATGCGGTATCGCAATCCCATCATCACGATGGTAGGGGAAATCATTCGAGGATGTATGGATAAGAAAACAGCAATAATGGCAATCAAACAAAAGGCCTCTGAGACAGTGACAGTGAATGATCAAGCTAGGTTTATAGAAGTCATTGAAACTGAACTAATGAGTCTGCATAAAGGAAATATTGCCCGATTCCGTCTAAAACCTTCAGAGTATGATAAGTGGGTGAAAACGTGGCATTAAGAAGCGGCTTCAAGAAAAGTTGTAATTAGTCTTGTTCCAAAGCCAGACCAGTCAGAAGTTCTAAATAACGACAAAACCCTTACATTTCTTTGGAGGCATTAGGAAATGCCTTATGAAGTATTTCATGCGGTAATGACATCAGGCTCATTTTTCTCCTACTCGAGCTTCTTAAAAGGCTAAAAGCAACACATACACAATATTCACTTGAATATTATTCAGACTCTGTTTATTCTTAGTAGCTTATATTATTATGAATAGGTTTTAGGCTATGTTAGATGTTGTTGCCAGTACTAGAATTAGTCATTTTGCTTATTCAAATCAATTGGGCGTAGAAACAAAAGAAGCTGGGTTACCGTTTATAAGCAGCAATTATTTCCACTAACTTGATACCTCTTATTTCGGTTACAGAACAATTTAGACGTCACAAGGAGTTACCCATGACAGCAATCTCAACTAACATTACAGGTACTAGAGTGGAGACAAGTGCATCGAGCATGGGATTAACCCATTTTGGTGCAAGGCCCTCTCAAGCAGACCTTCATGAAGAGATGAATATACAGCAAGCGCAATTGTTACAAAATATCTTTGATGTAGGTCGGAAAGTGGGGGAAGCTGTCAACCCCCTTACGCTTGGAAAAAGAACCGTGGATGTATTAGAAGCTAGAAAAATAGCCATTCCTGAAAAAATAAAAGGCATTGTCGATAGACTCGGTTTAATAAGTGGAATGGTACCTAAGGAAGATCTCGAGCTAGTGCTGCAAGAACAGCAGGTTCTTCTACTGAAAAAGATCTTTGAAGTTGGGTGTAAAGTAGGAGAGGTTATCAATACTAATAAGAGAGAAAAGGCTCTATTAGAATCGGAAAATAGAATGTTAGAACAGAACATCGCACAATTAAAGATGACTTTTTTAGCGGAAATTCAAAGTACTGTAGGAATATTTGAAGCACGTAAATCAGCGATTACAGTAAAAATACAAGGCATTATCAATCAACTTGTTTTAGCAAGAGCATTAGTTCCGAATGATGTGTTTCCCTTCGATAGAACAACGGAACAATTAAGCCATCTAACCAAACAGGTTTCAAGCTTTAATTATGATGATTTCAGAAAATATACTGAGTTATCAGTAATAAAAAGAAACAATACTGAATCATTAGCAGTAAAAATGGTTGCGTCTCAGCCTGATTTTCCAATGTTACAGGAAGCTCTTCCCATAATTAAAAGTGTATCGCTTCAGTCTATTAAAGAATGCAAAGCGTTACAAGATCAAGCCGCAACTTTGAGGGCAGCTAATCTGGAATTGATAGAGGAAATCGAAATGATGAAGGACTTTCATGCAGGAAGAATTAGCGAACTTCATCAAAACGAAAATAAACATTTTCTAATCCCTCTTGCTGAGATGGTTGGAGTGACAAAAACACGTATTGATTGGGAAGTAAAACTTGTTGCTGTTGCTATAAAGTACGTTTATGATCCCCGACACCCTGGTTTACAAAGGTTATTACGATACTTTTGCCAAACTTCTTATGTCCAACAAAGTCGCTTACAATATCAGACTGAAATTGATAAAGTTGAAGGCAAAATGAAAGAAGTGATCGAAATGCTTGACTGTCTTATCGGTTCAGAAAAAAAATAATAGCTTACTTAGGAGTTACCCATGACAGCCAGCCCAACTAACAGTACAGGTACTAGAGTAGAGACGATTACTTCTAGTATCATTCGATTGGGTCAAAATAAAAATGAGGCTTTAAAAATAGTTATACAGGCTGTGAAAACAGCCGAAAAACTTGGCATCATTTTAAAAAAATATGAAGTGGAAAAAGATGATTTATCCCAAAAGATTTTGCTCGAAGGGAGAAGGTTAACGATTTATGTATTGGAAAATCACACTCAGCCCCTTGAAACCCTTTTAAAAGAGATCATCGAAAGGGTAGACTCCCTTAAAAAAATTCTTCATAATCCTTTTGCCTCATCGCCTTCATCAATGCTTAAGGATCCATGGCTCATTAATTCAGTTGATGTATGGGATAAAGCAAACCTTGATGAATTATTAGAATGTCAAAATTTCCAACCCCCCTATGTACGCAAAAAGATAGATGCAGTTCCACATGCATTTGCAAAAGAGATTATAGATTGGATCATGCATCTTCCAACTGAAAGAAAAGGCCCCCCTTTATCGCTTGATGAAGCTTTTGTCAGTCAAGTTGCTGTAAGAGCACTAATCCCAATGGAAGTTGCATGGCAGAAAATCGAACGTTGCCATGAATATGAACAAAGGCTAACCCAGAAAGAACAAAATCTTCACCTAGCGAAAGTTAATAAAGAGCTAGAGGCCATGATCGTTTTTTTGGATAAAGTCAATCAAGAAGGATATGAACAGTTCGAACAGGACCTTGCCCGACAAGAACAATCTCATATGGAGCAGACTGCACAGTTGAGCCAAAGCCTGCATACTCTTGAGAAAGATCGAGAAAAAACCAAAGAGCTATATCAAAAATCTAGCGTAGAGACGAGGGAAGTCCTTAAGAAAACGCAAGATACTGTAAAAGATCTTGCAGCTAAAGCACACGATCTACAAAGCAGGCTCGATAGCGCTTATGCACAATTAAACAACGCGCATGCACAAATCGCTGATTTGGCAAATCAAGATAGCGGCGGCTGTTCGATCATGTAATTTTATGGAGAGTTAACATTATGTCAATGATAGTTACAGAACCACCTCGAACAGCATATACTCGCAGGCTCGAAAGCCCTTCAAAACCTGCCGAAAACCCTGTACGGGTGCTTTTAGGAAAAATGCGGGCAGCAGTAAATGCACTTCCTCAACAACATCGGGAAAAGGTCCTTCAGGATTTAAAAGACTGGGAAACAATTTTTTTTGCTAACTATCGGATGGATTCCCAGTTAGATGACGACAGAATCAATGCGGCTCATGCCATTTTATTTCTTCGTTTTAATAACATCGAATATATCATGCACAATTACGCAGGGAGTGTTCCCGAGAAAGTTCAATGGCTGCAGATTCACAATGACCTCAAAAGTATTGTCGGATCAATTCTCCCTGCTGGTTTAGATCTTGAGACATTTATTAAGGCAGACCAAAAGAAACAACTCGAGATCAGATTGCATCATAAAATGGATTCGGTAGTTAAAGAAATTATGCAGAATATCAATGCCCTCTTTGCCCGAATGGAAGAAGGATTATATGAAAAAGGCGATGGCATTGCTCGAGACTTGGACATCGAATTTAAGGCGATAGAGAAACTGCTTAGTGATTTGAACAATGAAAGAAAAGAGGAATCGAATGAGATTCATGGTGAAATTGATCGTCTCACTGAAACTGTAACAAGAATCTGTCAAGAGACCGAAAGACAGCTAAACGTAACAGAAGAATTGACCAAAAAAATTCATGTTCAGGAAGCGGCTTTATCCCTGCTTTTAGATGAGTGTCAAGCCGTTATCGACAAAAAATAGAGGGGAATTTATATGCTGTCCATGGATATGATGAACAAGGTTGTTGCATATCAGCGAGATGATGGCAGGGCGCCTTTGCCATCAATAGATCAGATGATTGGCGGCGTTGAGGCGCAAATTGCGAGCAGAGAGCAAAGGCTTGCAAGGGTTGAGGCCGCTGTAATGGGTCAACTAACCGAGCAAACGCAAGAGACGTTCGGCCCTCTCGAAAGATCTGCAGAAGAAATGAGCGCGGCCGATCCGAATAGCGCATCTTTCCCTCAGATGCAAAATATTCATCAATCAGTTGCAAAGTTTCGAAAAATTTATGACGAAAAAGGAAAGGCCCTTAAAGAAACACAATTGCAGCTCGCTCAACGCATACAGCAATATAATGCCTTAAAGATACACCTGGAGCATCTGAAACAACAAGTAAAATCACCCCATGTTAGCGATGCAGGGGCATTCCTTAAAGAATTTGGCAGTAAAGTCACTGCCTATGCTGCCAATCCGCAGCATCCAAGATACAAAACACCGACACAGCCCTCCCGGGGTCCAAAAATAGGGAAAATATGAACGCTATGAACGTGAATGATCGAATTGTGAATCCTGCCCCTGCAGCCCCTGCAGTCTTTGGCCATGGCGATGATATTTTGAGAAGGCGTATTTTTGCTGAGTTGGCCGAATTCAACAATCAATTGCCGCGCCATATAGCCATGATCAACGATGACCGCATTAGAAGCGTGGCAGCTTGGGTAAGCAGCTTTTTAAAAGTTCTTAGTCATCCGGAGCCCGGACACTATCCCAATGCGCAAGAAATACTTAGACAATATGCCGAACTGCTGATAGAAAAATTGCGCGGTCCCGGAGTGCCCCCCGGGACACCCTTTCCACCTGAAATGTATGGAGACAGGGCCCATCCTATCATACGATTTATTGTTGCTAAATTGAGAGACCCCACTTCGCTTTTTTATTCCCAACGCTTTGATCATGAGGCTCTTCGCGTGTTGGCTCCGCAATTGCTTGAGCAATTGCAGCAGATGGAGGCCGACAATGCAAGGCAGATTGCAGAGGAAGCGCAGCACATGCCACGGCTCCAGGCTTTGATGGGAAGGGTAAATCAAAGAAAAATCGCACACCAAGAAAGAGTCGACCAAGCTGCACGTGCAGGATTGGAAGCCGGCCAAAGAATAAGAGATAGGGCTGAGATATTGGGCAGGAATGATCTAGAAGATAGGGAGATGATTCGAGAGGCAATCGTGAGGGAGAGGCAGGAAGCAGAGAATCTCAGAGCTGAGACCGTACAGTTAGAGAGGCAGCTTGAGAATACCGATGTGCAGGTCGGACAACTTCAGCGAGCCGCCGTTCATCTTCAGGTGGAGATCAATCAGCTTCGATCAGAAATAGCCGATAAAAAATCGAATTGGTTGGAACAAGTGGTATGTATAGCAGCTTCGATAGCGGTTAGTTGGATACTTGAGCATCCGGTTATAATAACTCCCAATGGAGTTATAGTGGGTCTTCAATAATATATACAAAGGAATTTTCATGAATTTTTCATTAGATCCACTTTCAACAACGGATTTTCCTTCTTACACATCATTTGGCACCTCTCCTGAGGAGAGGGCTAATCTAATTGAAAAAGAAGCTTACGATGAGGCTAAGAACCTGCCGGTTGACAAGCAAGATGAATATAAGGTCATGGTTCGTAGGTCCATTGGAAAGATACGTTCGCAGATCGCAGAGTTGAGAGCGCAAGGAAAAATAGAATATGCCATTCACCGAGTTCTGGATGGATTGAAGCAAGATTTTTATCAAACAAAAGCGAGCTTTATTGAGAAAAATGCACAGTATGGCAGGGATAAGGCACTGGCAGCCTGCCGCAATCAAGTCATAGGAAAAGGCTTAGAACAATGCACTTCCAAATTCCGTCCAATAACACGTGTACCTATTGATGAAGAAAAAAAGGAAGAAGATAAGAAATCTGCTTTACCTAGTGAAAAGATCACTCCGTTATCCGAAAGAAAAATAAGCCTTGAGGAAAGAAAAGTTAGGGTCGTTCAATGCATGCAAGCCGATGATTCGGCACTTTCTTTGTGTGCAGCTCCTCTCATTAAAGACCTCTCGCATGAAGAGGCAAGTGAGGTTCTATGGGCCGGTCAAAGAGCGACTGTGGGAAGAGAAGTGAATGGTTTTGTCGCTCCACTTGCTGCAGTTTCCACTGCAGTAAAGGAAGTTTTTGGCGCCGCATTGCATGTTGCTAATGAGAGCATGATGCACCACTTTTGCTTAACAACTGATCCAGGTAATTCCGAAAAATGTCTTAGTCAATTGCACGATGCATTTGAAGGAAAAAATCCCGAGGTAAATCAAGCTGCAAAGGAAGCTTATCAAGCCGTAAAGGAAGTTTTGCCTCAGTGGGCTGTGCAGACTGGGGAGTTTTTAGGAAAAATTAATACATCTCTTCATCACTTTGATGACTATATGGCTGCGACATATTATACCCAGCCGGGACTTATCCATGCAGGAGCAGAAGGCGTTTTTGACATAGGTTTGGCAGTGGCTGGAAGCGCTGTGGTTACTGCAGGAAAAAGAGCTTGGACTGCAGGAGCAAAACCGCTCATTCAAGCTTTCAAAGAAGGAGCAGAAGCCCGTAAGTTCACAAAAGCCTTTTCAAATCCTGCTCAATCAATTCCAAAGCCCTTTGGCCGGCCTATTGATTCTTGGGAAGCTCATGAAGCTTTGGCCATCCGTTCTCTTTTTACTCGATTCATCAAGGATGAAGCTGGGAAGGTTAAAATCCCCGAGTTTTCAAAATTAGTAAGAGAACGCAGCTTCTACGTTAAACTATTTGAAAGCATAGGCTACGATATAGTTAAGGGGGGTAAAGGAAGCCACACAAAAATGATTAATCGAGACCTTCCTCATTTACCATTGGTCATTATACCGAAAGATCGTGAGCTTTCCCCAGGAGTCGCAAGAAATTTAAGACGCATATATGAAAAAGCTATCGACATATATCAGGAAATACCATCAACGAAGTTGATGAACTTTTGGAAAGATGAAGCTGGTTCTGTGCGGAATCCCTTAGTAGGAAGATTACAACTAGCTCGAATATCTGAACCAAAGATAGTCAGCCAACAAGTATTAGTTACAAAGCCTTTGCCTCATCGTATTGATTATAGCCTCGATTATCTCTTAGCCGAGAAAGAATTTATTCATCCAAGAGAATTCAATGGTGTTTTAAGCAAAGATTTATTCATTGTCCAATATCATAGTTCCGAACCTCTTCATCAAACAAGAACATACCAGTGGTTTATGCCTGTCATACAAGGTAACCATTGTCATACACTAGAAGATGTCCATAATGTCATAGCTAAATTATCCCGTTGGGGAGAAATTTCAGAAGTGTCGGTCGCTAAAGTTCCAGCTGGTGAACCCGTCAGATTTCTTCATGGACGTGCTAAAGAACAACTTGATGCGGCAAGCGGAGAGTTGCGACCTGGTGGGGGAGTGCAATATCGTTTTTATGATTTTGATCCAAAATGGGTTTTGCAAACAAGACGGGTCCCAGAATCAAAAAAATCAATAACTCACTTCAGCAAGGATGAATCGAACCCTATTCGTTTACCACCCGAAACAAGTCAGCCTCAAGAAAAAGGAACTAAAGAGATTGTAAAAACGTATAAAACTGGCCCCGAAGTTCTACTTCCTGAAGCTGAAGAACAGGCTACCCAAAGATTTTATGAGCAAGTAGCAAGAAAGCGGGAAATAGCTGATAGGGAAAAGACTCGCCAAATAAATGATGAATCCAGAAAACGCCAAGAAGAATTGCGGGAGGAAAAGCGCAGGCTAGGCATTTTAAATTTGGGCACAACCTTTGCAAGCAAACAAAGGTCGCTGCAGGCAGCAAAGATTGATCAAGCATTACTCCAAAGCTGTCAGCCTATTTCTCTTCCTAATAATTTTCCAAAAAATTTCGATGATTTTTTTGGACAGGCTAAAAATATTATTATAAAAAATGAAATAATTCCCAAAACAGTGTTAATGAAAGAATATGGTACACAGGTAACTTCATACAAAGTTACTTATCAAACAATTGGAAAAGATATTTTATTTTTCTTTAAGGGAACGAAGCGTTTAGAATCTTTCGAAACAGTTTTTAATGAAGTTTGCCATTTTGCGGAAAAGAAAAATTATAACCGTATTTTCTTAACGTGGGATCCCTTAACACATTCCCTTGCATCTCCCATCAACAAATTAACGCCAATCATTGGAGCTGGTAAACTTTCTAGGGGGGACTTCAAACCATTTGAACTTATAGAAGTTGGAATGGGTATTCAAAGTAGGTCAGAAGTGGCGACCACCGAATCCATCCGATTGATCGAAGACGGAACGGGCATCCTGCAGTGAAGAGATCTCTATGATTAAGTTTCCGCTGAGTAAAAGAGATAGGATCTTGCGATTTGTGAATTGGTTTGCATACGACTTGCAATAAGGATGTATGAACTATCCAAAAATACACTCTATTGCTGCTGAAAAATTAAAATGGTGTTCAAGTAACATAGCAATCACATCTTCTAATGAAGATTTGCATTCCTTTTTATCTAAATTTTGGCCATTGACTATTTTAAGATTTTTGATATAATCATTTGCCGTTCACTAGTCTAAATGGAAAAGGCTAGGAAAAATTAATGAAAATCTATTTATGAAGGTCGATTATGTCATTTTCGCCAGTAAATTCAGTTCCAGTACATCAGCCAGAATTTCAGAGTTTAAGCTTCGATTTAGAAGGTATGCTCGTTAAGGCAGAAGCTTACGCCAACAAAGATGATAAGCTATTCAACTTTATCAAAGGTATTCTACAAAAGAGCAATTTTCAGAGAAATCCAAAAGAATATTTAGATGATTGGAGCAGGAGACGAGGCTATACTGAAGTGTTTACTATAGATGATGTAGCTCGTGGTTTTTTTGACGAAAACTTTAATCTTTAATATTAGCAGTTCGTTTAACGATCGCGGTCATGCTATAATTCTTTCTGGCATATGAGAGATTGGGTTATATATTCATGCCTAGGAATCGTTAAAGTATTAAGATTACAAAGATTTTGTTTTAGCAAAATACAATAAAATTTATTATGAAATCAATCAAATTTTTTTAATGGAGAATTATATGGCAAGTCCTGTCTCACAAAAATTAAGTGCAAAAGAAGCATACAATATAGCTGGTCCAATACACGATGAAAAAGTATTGCAAGCTACTTTAATATCTATAGAAAGATGCATGGAAAGAATAGGCCTTGCGGCTTCAAAAGGTAAATTAGGGACAGAGTGTACACTAGAGACAGGTGACTCTATAAGACATTTTGAAAGATTAGGATATGATATCTCTTACCCGATTCATTCAGGTTCATATGTCCGTTTTGTAGACTGGCATAGGGGGCGCTTTCTCTAGGATAATTCTAATGGCTTTCAGTACTTCTTCTCGGGGACCACGAGGATCCTTCAATACCTCCTCATAACATTCTAGAGCAAGAGCCTTACCTTCTGTGATATTCCCGATTTCCACTGCTATATGATGTCTGACATAACAAAACTTGTAAGCCTCTTGATCATCTGCCTTTGCGCCATTGGGCACCCTTGGTAAGACTTGATGAAGATATTGTGCTAGCACCATTTTTTTGTCTGAAGGAGAGTCGTATAAAATCGATAAAAGACAATCGGCTTCTTTTTCTGGATTCACGTCTAAAGCCTTAAACTTTTCTAAAAGTTCATTTGCCGGATTGTTTTCAACGGCTTGAAGAATGTTTAATAAGCGTTGAGGGTCAGAAGGTTTTCCCGTAATTCCCTCTCTCTCCAAATCACTCCACCGAGTAACAACGTTAGCATCGAATATTACCCTGTCCATTCCTACCATCTTAGCAAGCGTGTTTAATGCCTTTGTCCAATGAAAGCAATATCTTAATATGCTCATATAATTTTTTGACTCTTCAGTTTCCTTAGAACCCTTATGAAGCCAGTCCAGAGATTTCTCAAATTCCTTTGCTGTTTCCTCTTTAATTACGGTGCCTAATTTAAATGTCCATCCATCCTCATCTTTAAAAAATATGATATTATCGGTACCAGCAATATCTAAGTATTGCCTTGTCTCATTAAAATATTCCTTAAATATGGTTAAAAACTCCTTGAGCACATTTCTAAAAGTAGGTTCTTCTTCTTGTCTAATTAAGTCAGCTATCTTAACGACTTTTGGATTCATTGCCTCCAAAGTTTTTTGATCAAATAAAGGTGCTTCCTCTAAAAAAAACAAACTTTTAAGCATATCGTCATAAGCACCGAGGTGTCTAGCAACGGTAACATCGTTCCAACCAAAATCTGAATCCTGAAGCCCTAGCTTCGATTCCTTTTTAAAACCTGCTTCAAAATCAGCAACAGAAATAATTGCCTTTTTTGTACCGGAGTCGTCAGCAACGTCTCGTAACAGTAACTGCTCCACGGTACAGTGATCTTTAAAAAAATCATGTAATTTTTGATACGCAGCGTTATCTGTTTCGTATTTTTTAAGTCTTTCTTTGTTATTCATTTTAAGAGACTTTCGATTCACCTTTATCACAAAAGGAGAGCCATCTTTTAATACAAACACATCTTGAGTGCCACCCCATCCAATTTTTTTCATTTTGGTAAGATCAATGGCGCCATTTGCTGTTTGCGGTAAGGCTTTTAAAAACTTGGTGACTTCATCAACTGTCCTTTTTCGGCCAAAAGCTTTGATTTCATCAACATTTCTATCCGATGCTTCTTTCATCAACATATCGGTTATTTTTACTGATACTGGACCGGCTCCCGCTTGATGAAATGCACTCCTTAGACTATCCAGAGAAAGTTTTGTATTATTATTGTTTTGAGCTAAGCACTCGCGGCAAAGCGCTTGAACATCGGCATCTGATGATATATTTTTTACCATATGAATAAGTTTACGCATTTCTATATTTACAGATGGTAGCTTCAAATGTGCCGAGAATAGAATTTTAGCTTTTACATCATCTGGAGAAATATTCTGTAAAACCTTAAAACCTTTAAGCAGCCCTTTAACAGTGAGGGATTCATTGGTTTGTGCATGGGCTTTTGCATCTTCAAACAACTTTTCAATAGCAGGCAGATCGGCTTCATTTTGTGGCACTATCTTGTATCCTGCCAGCAAGTTTTTATTTTTTGCAACTATATCGAATTGATAATTTTTACCTTCAGTGGAAATACTACAACTATAATTAAATACCATACTATCTAACTCGCTTCGTTTTAGAACATTAATATAAAATCATACTAGGATCAAGATCTACTTCCGGAAAAGAGGCCTTTAATTCTATTCAGAAGATTATTAGTTTTTTGATTAATTGCTGATTCTATTTTAATTTCATGAGATCCCATTTTACCTGGATAATTATCTTTATCAATTGCATCTTGTTTTTCTATATAATCTTGGACTTGTTTAAAATTAACACCTCTTTTTCGTTTCCAAAATTCTTCATCAGGATCTATGGACATAGCAAACCTCATATATAGTAATAAGACCTATAATTATTATACTTAATAATAATAAATATAGCAAATAAGAAAGTATATGCTATAAAATACACACAAATTTATTTTAATTTTGCAACATATATAATGCCCATACTAGCCATATGTTCGGATTTTCTTTTTATGCATCGTAATTCATCCAAAAAATCTACGAGACTGTGACAAGGATCCCCGAAGGAGCTCAAAAAATCCCGGATTTATACCCCGGCCGGCATCAAAATTGGAATTTGGACAATGCAAAAGCTCCTGCGGTTGAGCGATCGCAAGTCGATCAATATTAGAAATATGGATCGACTTGCGATCGCTCAACCCCGGGGCTTTTCCATCATCCAGAATACAGCTTCGCTGAAAAACAGCAGAAAAAAAGCTAACGATAAGAAAAGAAAAGTTGCGCGAAAATAAGGAATCGCGCAATAATAAAGTGAATTATTGCGCGATATAGGCGATTTGCGCAACATTTCACAAGGTTTGGCGTGAAAACAATGAATCGCGCAAACTCCTACATTCTCAACAAGTGGAAAAAGATGTCTACCAAATTAAAAAAAGAGATCGAAAACCTAGTGGAAATCGTCAAACGCCATCCTGATGGTATTTCCATAGAAGAATTGCTTCATTTCTTGAATAATGTCACACCTAGAAGAACTGTACAATATAGATTATCCACTCTTGTTAAATCTGGAATTTTAAGAATTGAAGGTGCTGGTAGAAATAGCAAATATTACATCAACCAAGTTGTAGAAAATAAACAAATATTAGAAAGTGCTGAAGCAATACAAACAACGTTTACAATCCCCCTCTCGCTTGAAGGAGAGGAGGTGCGTAAACGAATATCAGTCCCGATTCAACTACGCCAACACGTAAGCTATCGAAGAGAATTCTTGGATTCGTACGAACCAAATAAAACATTCTACTTATCTCAAGCGATTATTGAAAAATTATTTAAGTTAGGAGCTGGCGAAGAAAAAGGACGTCCTGCAGGAACCTATGCAAGAAAAATCTATCATCGACTCTTGATCGATTTATCCTGGAACTCCAGCCGTTTAGAAGGAAACACCTATTCCCTGCTTGAAACAGAGAGGTTGTTGGCAACTGGAGAAGAGGCACCTGGAAAAAATCGTATGGATACTCAAATGATCTTGAACCACAAATCGGCCATTGAATTTATTGTAGACATGGCTGAAGAAGTCGATATTAACCGCTATACAATTTTAAATATTCACGGACTTCTTTCCCACGATTTACTAATGGATCCAAAAGCATGTGGGAGATTGCGAACAATACCGGTTAAAATTGGGAAATCGGTTTATCATCCTGTCGAGGTACCGCAATTAATCGAGGAATATTTTCAACTTATCATTCACAAGGCAACCGCCATCAAAAATCCTTTTGAGCAGTCGTTTTTCCTAATGGTACATTTGCCTTATTTACAGCCATTTCTTGACGTTAATAAAAGAGTCGCCCGTTTGGCTGGGAATATTCCCTTTATTCTAGAAAATTTGAGCCCTCTTTCATTCGTCGATGTTCCTGAGTCTGATTACATACAAGGCTTACTTGCAATCTATGAATTAAATCGACTCGAACTTTTTCGTGACGTTTTTGTTTGGGCTTATGAACGTTCAGCTTCGCTTTATTTGGCAACTCTTGAGGCTATTGGACAACCAGATCCATTTCGAGTTCTCTATCGTGATTTAATTAGGCAAACTGTTTGTACTGTTGTTCAAAATAAGATGGATAAGTTGAAAAGCTCCCAATTCATTTCAAAATTTGCCAATGAAAACGTTTCCTCTGAAGATCGAAATCGCTTTATCGAAATTGCTGAAATTGAGGTAAGTAGCCTTCATGAGGGAAATTTTGCTCGATTTAAAATACGACCCTCCGAATTTTTTGAATGGCAGAGTTCATGGAAATAGAACAATCTGGTATCTCCGCTCAACCGAAGTCAATGGGAAAAAAAAGAAAATTTTATATTAGGACAATTTGTGAATTCACGAGCAAAGAAATTTTTTTCATACTATAAACCCTACTTAGGTCTTTTTTATACCGATATGGCATGCGCAATCATCGCGTCAGTAACTATACTGGCGATTCCATTATGCATTAGATATATCACTAAAAATTTAGAGGGCCAATCGCCGGATTCACTCAACCAAATTTATATTATGGGCGGCATTATGCTCGCTTTAGTAGCCCTTCATGCATACTGTCATGCATTTGTTGACTACAAAGGTCATATGATGGGTGCACTAATGGAAAGAGACATGCGCAATGAATTATTTGAGCATTATCAAAAGCTCTCTTTCAAATTTTATGACGAACATAGAACCGGTCAGTTAATGACACGCATTTCAAATGATACATTTGATCTTGCTGAATTGTACCATCATGGTCCTGAAGATATTATCATTTCCTCACTCAATTTTATCGGTGCCTTTATAATTTTGATGAATATTAACGCAAAGATCGCTTCTATTGTCCTTCTTTTCTTACTGGTTATGGGGATATACGGGTTCTACTTTAGCAGAAAAATGCATCATGCATTAAGAAATACCAGGGATAGAATTGGAGACATTAATGCCCAGATTGAAGATACTCTCGCAGGAATAAGAGTTGTAAAGTCTTTCAACAATGAAGCATTTGAACATAAGAAATTTAATTATGAAAACAATCGATTTCTTGAAAGCAGAAGAGATGGCTATAAAAATGAGGCTTATTTTTATGAGGGTTTAATTACACTCACACAACTCATGACCGTTACAGTTGTCATATTTGGGGCAATCAGTATTGTGAAGGGGTCATTAGATCTTGTGGATTTACTCACATTTTTACTTTACATCGTTATTATAATTGAACCGATCCAACGCTTGGGTAATTTTATTAGACTGTATCAAGAAGGAATTACGGGTTTTAGCAGATTTATGGAGGTATTAGAGATAGAACCAGATATAAAAGATTCTGAAAATGCGATTGAAGTGAATCAAATTCAAGGAAACATCGAATTTGAAAATGTCAGTTTTAAATATAGGGAAGGCTATGATCATGTTCTAGAAAATATATCTGTGAATATAAAAGCAGGCGAGTACATTGCTTTAGTAGGACCTTCGGGTGCTGGAAAAACAACCCTTTGTTCTCTAATTCCACGTTTTTATGAAGTAAGTCTGGGCGAAATTTTAATTGATGGAAAGAACATTAGAAATCTTAAGCTTAAATCATTGAGGAAGCACATCGGCATTGTTCAGCAAGATGTTTACCTATTTGCCGGAAATGTCATAGACAACATTCGGTATGGTAACCTCAATGCAACTGAGGATGAAATTATTTTGGCTGCCAAAAAGGCGCATGCCCATGAATTTATTATGTCATTACCAAATGGGTATGCTACAGATATTGGGCAACGTGGAGTAAAGTTATCAGGTGGTCAGAAGCAACGATTGAGTATTGCTCGCGTTTTCCTAAAAAATCCACCCATTATTATTTTCGATGAGGCAACTAGCTCGCTAGATAATGAGAGCGAAAGAGCAGTACAAGATTCAATGGAAAAATTAATTGAAAATCGTACTACGATTGTTATCGCCCACCGTCTTTCAACTATTCGAAATGCCAAGAGAATTTTAGTACTTACTGATAATGGGATCGAAGAAGAAGGAACCCACAAAGAACTACTTTCATTAAATGGGGTATATGCAAATTTGTACAATATGCAATTAAGGATACAGGACACAAAAGACTCATGATAACAACGCTATATACCTATGCGCAACTAAATAGTGGTAATGGTTTGCGACAGTATTATCCTTTTTAAAAATAATTTATTATTTGTAACAACTTATGCGCCCCTTCATCTGTTATGCCCAGAGGGGCATAATCTTCAGAAAATTCAAAATAGCTAAGTTGCCAGGGTGCTGCACCTTTCATGACGTGGGGCTCAAAGAATTTCTCAAGACTCTGATAGATCTTCTTATCCGAAATAACTTGGGCGATATCTCTTTTCAACTGGGTTACGATTTTCTCCTTCGTACACAGCTTGAAAAAGCATTCGATTAGCTTCTTGGTGTCAGCTTCAATAAGAGCATCATAGAGAACGTTGGAATGGGGATCAAACGCTAAACGATGAACTAATCCCACTTGGGCGTGGAGACGGTTTTTCAGATAAAGAGTTTGATGAGAATGTTGTTCAAATTTTGTGCCACCAAGTATGGCTTTTAGCAAGTCTTCACTGGCAAACACTTCATTCAATACAGTTTGGACCGATTGGTCGATAAGCGGGCCTATCTTTTCTTCTGCCTGGGTCAGCATTTCTCTTGTCCGATATTGTGGAGGCAGCTGATTATAGTAGATATCTATCCCATCTTTCTGCCCTGTCACGCACTCATTAATGGAGCAACTTACCCCAAGGAGCATTTCTTCTTGGGGCGATAGCATCATCGATTCACTCAAAACTGAACTGGTGTCCAATATCGCCTTCAAAATAGCGAAGAAGTAAAACTGGGTTCCCTCAATGGGTTGGTCGGGAGATGATGCTACTACTAGAAGGCTAGGGATTAATGATTTGTTAAAAAGATTTGATTTCAACATCGGCACAGTTCGAAGAAAACTATCTTGGATGTAACTTTCAGCGACTTGACGTTTATCGTTTGGTAGTCCACTCAAGCGAGTTTCCAGTCTATTGAAAAGTTGCAACAAACTTTCCCCAGACACTCCTTCTGGAAGATCTCGGACAGTAAATCCCTTGCACTTTCCCCTCTTACGCAGCGTGTCGAGGTTTATCTCAGCTTCAACGTCATACAAGGGCTCCTTTTGCAACTGAGCATTCAAGTTTTTCAATAAGGTGTAGGGGTTCTTTTTGTTCGATAGAACACTGGGATCAGCGATGGCGTACACTTCGATAGCCCTTTGAAAGAGCGGGTGTTCTACATGCAGCAAAAGATGAGGGGCCCTGTTTATGATAGTGCGGGAAAGACCCAGAGCCTCTTGTTGATTACCCATAGAATCATTTAAAAGTGTTAGAAGATACTGATGGGAGGCATTTTTCAATTCATCGCTAAAGGCTAGGATATTCTGGAGGGTTGAATCTCCTTGAATTAATTCAGGATGCTGTTTCAGTATTTCAATCACTTCACTTCTCTTTGCGGGTGGAATTTTATTCAGTGTGTATAAAAAGCAGTGCTCCTTAACGAAACTTCGGTTTAATTGCATAAATGTTTCAACAAGATCTTTATTGATAAGTTCGACGGGCATGAGTGACAATAGCTCTGTCAACATCGTTTTAACGTTGATGCACTCATCTTTTAATATTGGAGCGGTAAGCGTAATGAAAGAAGCTCTTTTATCTTGCGGGATGTCCAGTATTGCTGAAATCAATTTACTATCAATTCCTTGAGTTCCTTCCAATAATTCCAGGTATTCACTTAAAACCCTTAAGGCCTCAGGTATTTTTTCATATGACTGTGAAGCGATGATTTCTGCGATGTTGTTTCTTTTGGCGTTTGTTGTGATGAGTTTAAAGAGTTTAATAATGTCTTCAAATATTTCTTTTTTCCTATATTCAGCAGTTCTGAATTCGGAAATAAAGTTCAGAATGTTATATATCAACTGTCCATCCTTACAATCTTTTAATAAAGGAACCACAAGCTGCAAAGTGTCTTTTGGCATGTTTTGAGCTATCTTCAGGATGCATACAATGCATGGAATGGTCGGTTCGCTGATCCCTTCTATGAGACTTGAGAATAATTGAAATGTTTCCGACCTCTCTGCCTCTGGGATTGCGCAAGCGACTTCACGTATATTCTCAGCAGTCAGACTCTTGCATTTCAAAGCAACAAGCAGTACTTTCTTACTGTCTGGATCAATGTCACCTCCAATCAGTCTAAGAAATTCCGCCGTGTATTTGTCTTTTTCATAGATCGCTAAATTACTCGCCATTTTTATTAGTGCAACTGGTATAGTCGCGTTTTTAGCAATCACAATGTCTTTAAAAAACTCTAGGACATACTCAAACGTCCCTTTCCTAATTTTTTCGATATGAAATAAATTTGGAACGAGAGCTCCGCCCAAAAATTCCGGGTGCTGGTTCAAAATGTTAATAGCATCGATGTACTTATAGGGCGAAACCAATTCCAAAGCCTTTAAGAGAAATACCCTTTTGGGAATTGGTTTAAAGAGCTTGATAATCGCTTGTATATTTTCTTTGTTGATGTGTTGCTGCGGGAGCCTATGAACAACAACAAGAATCTCTTCCCTTAAGTAACCATCATGAATATCTTGGATCAAGGGGGCGGTTTCGGAAAGCACCAGGCGCCATCTGTCGGGGGACATTCTATTGATGGCATTCAAGATCGCAACTCGCTGCCGATCATCCTCAGTGTTTCTGATCAGGTCCGTATATAATTTTATTCTCACAGCCCTTTCGAAAATACTTGCCTTTGCACAGGAAAAAATATGGTTTCGGTGTTCTTCTGTGACTTTAGTAAAAAGATAGATCATGGCGTCGATATTTTCACGGGTAATATCCGGATCAATCATCTCTCTTACTTTCTGAAAAAATTCCTTTCTATCCATTGAGGGCAAGTTGCTGAGTTCTCTCAAAACATTCTGTCTATCGTTGCTATCCAGATATCCTTTGGAAATCTGAGACCATAGAAATACGTTTTCCGTAGTTCTCGTTTCGACAGGAAGAAGAGCTAAATCGCTCAGCGCATCAGCAAGGTTTTCAGGCGACGATACGTGAAGGAATTGTTGTCTAAGCCACTCTTCATTAAAAAGAAGACGCTCGGGATAAAGATCGGAAGGTTTGCAGGAGATTCCCAATAAGACCCGCGCGGCTAAAGTGTAAATTTTTATTTTGTTTTCTGCGAAAGGAGCGAGCTTTTCAACCTTTTTAAAATGCTCTCTTATATTAAAAGGTTTGTAAAATTTTATTTTATCTAGATAATAAAGGGACTCTCGGAGAATTTTTAGTATAGTTTCCCCAAGATCAAACCATTCAGGAACACTAAAAGGATAATAATCGTCTATATTGGCATCAAAAAAATATTGAATATGAGTAGGTACATTGCGATCAAGAGCCCTAGAAACTATAGAATCAAAATTAGCCATATAAAACCTATAATTATTAAAATTAAATTAAATTGTAGCATATAATTTTAATTATTGTCAATATGAATAGATATCATAAACATTTGAATAATATTGTTTTTATTGTTATAATGAAGTTATACTTTTTTAAAAATTGTTCTTTTATGTATGGTCCGCAAGAATTGCACATTAGTTTTCGTTATTTAGACACAGACTATGATATCAATTTGATG
>Ga0206822_1046_pt1 | contig 24872 bp, 9 predicted proteins | sample Alteio_BWOrgCont_83_FD_152913 | JGI IMG/M metagenome (GOLD analysis project Ga0206822, IMG submission 152913) | Enriched cells from forest soil in Barre Woods Harvard Forest LTER site, Petersham, Massachusetts, United States -... | ecosystem: Environmental > Terrestrial > Soil > Temperate forest > O... | reverse complement strand
GAGGAGATAGGGTGGAGTAAAGTGAATTGGCGTTGGGTAGATGAGGGTGTAAAAGGGTACTTGGAAGAAAGTTATCTGAAAAAGGAAGTAGGTACTGGAGATAGTAATCAAATAAAAATGGCAAAAATGCTATGCTTTGAGTCAATGAATTTGGGGATAATGAAATCGGAAAAAAAGCCTTATGCTTATGAAGTGGTTCAGGAATTTACAAAGAATAATCCGGAGCTAGTGAAAGAGATAGCGAAAGAACATCCGGAGTTTTTTGTGGATGGATCAATAGCAGAAGCGTGCATTAAAGCAATGGCAGGTGATGAAGCATTCCAAAAGCATATATTAAAACATGTAAGATATATGGGAGTAGAAGCTAGAATGGAAGGGGCATTTGAAAACCAAAAAATCAGAAATTATTAATCATTTAAGTAGATCACAAAATGTTAAAGCAACTAACTCCTAGGAATTACAATTTTGTAAATAAAGATAATCCTTTTATATTAAGAAGAACTGCAAGGGTTTTTACCAGCCATGGAAGAGTGGCAAGAGATAATAATTATTATTGGGAAGTAAATAGAAAAAGAATGAATTTTTCTGTGCAACTTGATTATAAAAGAAATGACTGTAATGAGAGCATGAATTTAAATAAAAATAATGATCCCTATAAAAGCATAGAGAAATGGAATGTTTTCGGTTACTTTTTATTTGTAGTAGGGGTTACCGGATATCTATTAGTAAATAATAAAGGGAGTGCAGTTGCAGAGGAGGATGAAAACATAATAGACGTTAATGATTTACAATTGGAAACAAAAAAGCTCGATGAATTATCCATTAAATTAATGGAAGGACTTCCTATGCCTGCTGAGAACTATGTAGATTTGCAAGGTAAAAAAGAGCTTCTAGATCAAAAATTGAAAAGCCAAGATATAGTGGTAATTAGTGGTGCAGGAGGTATGGGTAAGAGTACTTTAGTAGCTCAATATGGGCATGAGCCCCAGCAAAGAGGAGATATGCAAGTCATATGGGTTAAAGGTACACAGATAGAGGAAGAGTTCTTTCGATTGGCTGCCCTTTTGAGGATCGAAACTAGTGGCTTAAACAATGAACTTATTAGAAATTTGGTGTATGGAAACTTACAAATGCTTTTTGATAGAAAATTTCTTTTAATTATCTTCGATAATGTAGAGACAAAAGAAAAAATAGAGGAATATTTAATCAACTTACCTAATACTTCTAAAGTAATTATCACAACCAGAAACGGCAATTTATTGGATGGAATAAAACCAATTCGCTTAAAGGGGTTTAATAGAGAAGAAGCCGTCTTTTATTTAGGGCAGGCCCTTAAAATAAGTGAAGAAGAAGCTAAGCAAATAACTAATGTAGTAGGCGAATCTCCTTTTAGATTATCGATAGTAGCAGCATATATAAAAAACTACGCCTTAAGTAATGTCGACGAATTGACTAAAAAGTATCTTCAAATTAAAAGAGGCAAATTTGCGAATGAAGAAATCTACCCTGAAGTAAAAATGCTATTTAGGAATTTAAAAAAGGATAGTCCAAAGGCATGGGAATTATTAAAATATCTAGCGTATATGGATGCTGAAGGGGTGTCAGTCCCATTGATTGGAAAAATCATGAACCAAACAGTAAGTGAGCTAGAAGAAGCAATAAATAAGATGATAGAGTTATCATTAGTAAAAGCAAATGAAAAGAAAGTGAGAGTTACGCATAGGATAATACAAGAAGAAATAAGGAAAGCGATAGGAGAAGAAGATAAAGAACAAGAAGAAGAAGCAAGAATATTAGGAAAATTGGTATGTGAATTGAATAAAAAATTGCCTTATATTGATGATCAATCAAATGAACTGGAGGAAGTGTCTGAGCTGGCAAGGCACGGTAAAGAAGTGATAAAAGTAGGCAATTTTAAAATAGAGAATATAGAAGATTTACTAGAAAAAATAGGGGATTATTATCTTTATAGAGTTTTTAATTACAAAGAAGCAATAAATTGCTGGGAGAAAGCATTAAACAGGAGAAAATATATCCATACCAGTCAACATGCAGATGTAGCGCGTTCATTAGATCATCTTGGAATAGCTTATCGAAACTTAGGAGGAAAAGAGAATATTTTAAAATGCCTAAAGTATCAAAAAGAAGGACTTAAAATGCGTCAAGGGTTATATCCTGGCAATCATCCTGACACAGCAACCTCACTCAATAATATAGGCTATATTTATGGAGAATTAGGGGGAGAAGAGAATTTACATAAAGGATTAAAATATAAAAAAGATGCCCTTAAAATGCGTAAAGCATTATTTTCTGGAAATCACCCTGATACTGCAACCTCACTCAATAGTATAGGCTGGACTTATTCAGAATTGAGAGGAGAAGAAAATTTACGCAAAGCTTTAAAATATAAAGAATGCGCGCTTAATATGCAACAAGCATTATTTCTTGGGAATCACCCAGATACCGCACGCTCACTCAATAATGTAGGTTGGACTTATTCGGAATTGGGAGGAGAAGAAAATTTACGCAAAGGATTAAAATACAAAGAAGATGCGCTTAATATGCAACAAGCATTATTTCCTGGGAATCATCCAGATACCGCACGCTCACTCAATAATGTAGGTTGGACTTATACAAAATTAGAAGGAGAAGAGAATGTAGGCAAAGGATTAAAATATAAAGAAGATGCGCTTAATATGTACCAAGCATTATTTCCTGGGAATCACCCTAAGACAGCAGCCTCACTCAATAATATAGGTATGACTTATAGAAAATTGGGAGGAGAAAAGAACTTACGCAAAGAATTAAATTATTTAGAAAATGCGCTTAATATGCAACAAGCATTATTTCCTGGCAATAACTCATGGGTAGCATCATCATTGTATAATTTAGGGATTTCTTATCAAACATTAGGTGATGAAAATAAAGCTTTGGAATATATGAAACAAGCTTATAGTATTTATTTAAATTTATTTGATGAAAATCATGAAAAAATACGCAATGCAAAAACTAAGATAGAATTATTACAGCCTAATTTCTTCATTAATCAATACGACATAACTTTAAAATACCAAGATTGTTTAGGTGGCAATAAAGTAGGATCTGAATGTCGGTGGATGATTACTGAGAGAGGAGACAGTAAAGAGGATCTAATAAGGTTGAAACAGAAAATACAAAAGAATGTCCTAAGTAATTTAGTCAAAGCAGTGGAGGAGATAGGGTGGAGTAAAGTGAATTGGCGTTGGGTAGATGAGGGTGTAAAAGGGTACTTGGAAGAAAGTTATCTGAAAAAGGAAGTAGGTACTGGAGATAGTAATCAAATAAAAATGGCAAAAATGCTATGCTTTGAGTCAATAAATTTGGGGATAATGAAATCTGAAGAAAAGCCGTATGGAGTGGTTCAGGAATTTACTAAGAACAATTTAGAGCTAGTGAAAGAGATAGCGAAAGAACATCCGGAGTTTTTTGTTGATGGATCCATAGCAGAAGCGTGCATTAAAGCAATGCCAAGTGATGAAGCATTCCAAAAGCATATATTAAAACATATAAGATATATGGGAGTGGAAGCTAGAATGGAAATGGTACTTGAAAACCAAAAAAATCAGAAATTTACTAACATCGAAGTAGACTATAAAAATGTTAAAGCAACTAATTCCTAGGAATTATAATTTTGTAAACAAAGATAATCGCTCTATCTTAGTAAGAACGTTAAGGACTTTTACTAGTTATAGAAGAGTAGCAAAGAATAGTAATTATTATTGGGAAATAAATAGAAAAAGAATGAATTTTTCTGTGCAACCTGATTATAAAAGAAATGACTGTAATGAGAGCATGAGTGTAAATAAAAATAATGATCCCTCTAAAAACATGGAGAAATGGAATGTTGTCAGTTTCTTTTTTTTAATGGCAGGAATGATGGGATATTTGCTAATCAACAGCAAGGCAAGTGAAGATGCAGAGGAAAAAAAGGAAATTGAAAATCATGACTTGCAACCGCAAGAAGAATTCAAGGAATTATCTATGAAGTTAGAAGAAAATCTTCCTGCTACACCTAAGGATTATGTAGATTTACAAGGTAAAAAAGAGATTCTGGATGAAAAATTGAATATACAAGAAATAGTGATCATCAGCGGAATAGGAGGCATTGGAAAGAGTACCTTGGCCGCTGAATATGGAAATATGTGTAAGCAAAGAGAAAATGTGCAAGTCATATGGATTAAAGGCACGCAGATAGAGGAAGAATTTTTGCGCCTCGCTAGAATTTTGGGAATAGAGACTAATGGTTTAGATGGAGAAATGATTAGAAATCTAGTATATGCCAATTTGGAAAGACTTAACAAAAAACGAATATTATTTATTTTTGATAATGTAGAAAAGAAAGAAAAAATAGAGAAGTATTTAATCAACCTACCAAATGCCGCTAAAATGATCATTACGGCTAGAAATAGGAATTTATTGGAGGGAATAAGACCAATTCGCACAAAGGGGTTTAATAGAGAAGAAGCCATTTTTTATTTAAGGAAGGCTTTGAAAATTAATGAAGAAGAATGCGAAAAAATAATTCATGTTGTAGGAGAATCTCCATTTAGATTATGCACAGTAGTAACTTATTTGAACAATCATAGTTTAAGTGTAGAAGAATATATTCAAACTTATCTAGAAATTAAAAAAGAAAAGAGTCAAAATCAAGAAATATATCCCGAAGTAGAATTATTATTTGGAGTAGTGAAGAAAGATTTTCCAAAAGCGTGGGAGTTACTGAAATATCTAGCTTATTTAGATGCTGAAGGAATACCAGTTTCTTTTATTGCAAAGATAATGGAGCAAAAGATAAATAAACTACAAGAATCTGTGAATAAATTGTTAGAATCATCTTTAATTAAAATAGTAAATGAAAAAGAAATGATGCTCAAATTAAATCACAGAATAATACAAGATGAGGTAAGGAAAGCATTGATGGAAGAAGATGAAACACAGGTGTCCAAAGTATTACAAATATTAGTTAATGGTTTGAATAATGCATTGCCGGACTTTGAAAATAGTTTCAAAAATATTGAAGAAGGAACTACATTAATAGAACATTGGAAGACAGTAATAGAAGCAATAAATGAAAACAATGTGTCGATTATTGGTAAACGAGATTTATTAATTAAGGTTGGAAGTTATTACTATAAGGTGGTAAATAATTATTATGAAATAATATACTATTTAGAAAAAGAATTAAATCGAAAGACCACTGTCGATGACCATAATGATCTCAATATAATAGAGATATTGAATTTTTTAGGTGTATCTTATAGAGAATTAAAAGGAGAATCCAATTTGCGTAAAGCATCAAATTATTTGGAAGAAGCGCTTAAAAAAAGTGAAACCCTTTTTTCAGACAAAGATTTATTTACATCTGCGGCATTAGACAGTCTTGGTACGACTTACGTTATGTTAGGTGGTAGAGAAAATGTAGAAAAAGGAATAGAGCTTCTTGAAAAGGCTATGGCAATTAGAGAAGAGCATCTACCAGGAAATCATCCACATAAGTCAGTGGTACTCAATAACTTAGGGTTGGCCTATGCAGAATTAGGAGGGGATGAAAATATTAAAAAAGGAACAAAATATCTTAAAAAGAGTGTGAAAATGTGTAAAGCTCTTTTTTCTAGCAATCATCCTGATATCGCGCTTACATTAATGAATTTAGGAAAGATAAGTGAACAATTGAAGACGAATAATGTACAAAAAGAACTTAAATATAAAGAAGAAGCTTTGAAAATCTACCAAGCACTTTCTTCTGGGAACAATCCTAACATAGCAACTTCACTAGACAGTCTAGGCACAACTTATAGAAAATTGGGAGGTGAAAATACGCAAATGGCAATAAAATATCAAGAAGAGGCATTAAAAATGAGAAAAATGCTTTTTTTAGATACGCATCCGCTTATAGCAGTATCTTTAAATAATTTAGGCTTAAGTTATAAAGCATTAGGAGGAAATGAGAATATAATCAAAGGATTAAAATATCAAGAAGAGGCTTTAAAAATGAAAAATATCTTTTTTCAGGACGATCCGTTAGATGTAGCAAATTCATTAAAAGATGTAGGAAAGACTTATTTAAAATTAGGTGATGACAATAAATATTTAGAATATTTGAAACAGGCATATAGCATTCATTTGAAGATATTAAAGGACGACAGAAGTATAATAGAGATTAAACAGAAAATAGAATCATTGGAGCCAAATTTTTTCACAGAAAAGAAGTTAAGCCAGTCGCTAGGAACAGAAAATTGTCTTGGAGGAAATGGAATAGGATATGAATGTAGGTGGTTGATTACGTCCAGAGGGAATACCACAGAGGAATTAATAAAATTGAAACAGAAAATACAAAAGAACATTTTAGATAATGTGGTTAAAGCAGTGAATGATAAGGGATGGAGCAGCAGGAATTGGCGTTTGAGTGATGAGGGTGTAAACGTTTATCTGAAAGAAAGTTATCTAAAAAAAGAATTGAAGACAAAAGATAGTAGTGAAATAGAAATGGCCCAAATGTTGTGTTTTGAAACGATGAATTTGGGGATAATGAGATCCACAAAGAAACCGTATGCCATTGTAGAAAGTTTTACTCGAGAGAATCCCGCATTCGTGAAAAAGATAGCCATAGAACATCCTGAATTCTTTGTCGATGGATCAATTGTGGAAGCTTGTATTAAAGCTATGCCGAAAGATAAATCCTTTGAAGAACATATATTAAGATATGTGAAATATGTGGGAATGGAATTAAGACAAGAAAGAGGAATTTAGGAATCAAGAAACTATCAGAATAAAATTACCCAATACATATGTTAAAACTAATCACCAGAAGAAACTGCCATTTTGACATAAAAGATAATACTCAAAGATCGATTAACGTTTGTACTAATTATAAGATGGCAAAGAAAAATCACTGTTGTTTGGAAACAAATAGCGAGAGGATTGAATTTTCTAGACGGCAAAATTGCGAAAATGAAAACTGTAATAAAATCGTAAGGGTAAATAAAAACAATGATTTTTATAACAGCTTAGAGAGATGGAATGCTGTGTGTTATTTTTTGTTGGTAACAGGGATTATGGGATATTTATTAATCAATAATAAGGCGAGTGCGAATGCAGAAGAAAATGAAAATATAAAAGATGATAATGGTTTACAATTCCCAGAAAAACTCGATGAGTTATCCATAAAATTAACGCAAGGCCTTCCTGCGCCAATAGAGAACTATTTAGATTTCCAAGGTAAAAAAGAGCTTTTGGATGAAAGATTAAAGAGCCAAAGTATAGTGGTAATTAGTGGAGCAGGAGGGATGGGTAAGAGTACTTTAGCAGCTCAATATGCGCATGAGTGTAAGCAAGGAGGGGGTATGCAAGTCATATGGGTTAAAGGTACGCAAATAGAAGAAGAATTTTTTCGACTGGCTTCGTTTTTGGAAATTGAAATAAGTAGTTTTGATAATGAATTTATTGAAACTAGTGTTTTGAACAGCGAAATTATTAGGAATCTGGTGTACGGACATTTACAAATGCTTTTTGATAAGAGGCCCTTATTATTTATCTTTGATAATGTAGAGACCACAGAGAAAATAGAAAAATATTTAATCAACTTACCTAATACTGCTAAAGTAATCATCACAGCCAGGAATGGAGATCTATTAGACGGAATAAAACCATTTCGTGTCAAAGGTTTTAGAGAAGAAGAAGCAGCCTTTTATTTAAGGCAAATACTTAAAATAAGTGAAGAAGAGGCGAAAAAAATAGTGAAAGTTGTAGGAGAATCACCATTTAGATTATCGATGATAGCAGCATATGTAAAAAACTACCCCTCAAGGAGTGTCGACGAATTGACTAAGAAGTATCTTCAAATAAAAAAAGGCCATAGTTTAGATGAAACAATCTACCCTGAAGTAGAAATGTTATTTAGAAATTTAAAGAAGGATAGCCCAAGTGGATGGGAATTATTGAAATATTTAGCATATCTGGATGCTGAAGGAGTTTCAGTGCCATTGATCGGGAAAATCATGGATCAAACAGTAAATGAACTAGAAGAAGCCATAAATAAACTCAGGGAGATGTCATTAGTAAAAGCCAATGAAAGAAAAGTGAAAGTAACGCATAGGATAGTACAAGAAGAAACGAGGAAAGCGTTGAATGAAGAAGATAAAAGCCAAAATCAAAAGATACTAGAAAAACTAATCCACGAAATAAATCAAGTATTTCCAAATGTAAATAGCAACCCAGAAAACTGGAAAAAAGTGATGGAAATAGTTAGTCATGCAAAAATGTTAATAGAGGAAGCAAAGGAAATAGATCAGGCTACACCTGGCCGAGCCAGTTTACTATCAAAAATTGTGACTTATTTTTTTTATATAAATTTTAATTATAAAGAAGCGATAAACTATGGGGAAGAATTATTAAAGCATCAAATGAATATTCATACAGAAGGTCACCCCAAAGTAGCAAGATTACTTAATAGTGTAGGGATAGCATATTGCCGTCTAGGAGGGGCAGAGAATGTGAAAAAAGGACTCCAATACTTTGAAGCATCGCTGAAAATGAGGCAAGAACTATATCCTAGCAATCACCTCGATGTAGCAGGATCTCTCAATAATGTAGGACGGGCCTACGAAGATTTAGGAGGAACAGAGAATATGGAAAGAGGACTCCAATACTTTGAAGCATCGCTGAAAATGAAGCAAGAACTATATCCTGGCAATCACCCCGATGTAGCAATCTCACTCCATCATATAGGGCGGGCTTACGAAGATTTAGGAGGAATTGAGAATATGAAAAAAGGACTCCAATACCTTGAAGCATCCCTGAAAATGTCAAAAGAGCTATTATATTCTGGCAATCATCCCGAGAGAGCAAAATCACTCAATATTGTAGGTTTAGCTTATATAAATTTAAAGGGAGCTAAGAATACGAAAAAAGGACTCCAATACTTTGAAGCATCGCTGAAAATGAATCAAGAGCTATATTCTGGCAATCACCCCATGGTAGCGAAATCACTTAATAATGTAGGTAGGGCTTACAAAGATTTAGGAGGAGCTGAGAATATGAAAAGAGGACTCCAATACCTAAAAGCATCCCTGAAAATGTGGCAAGCGTTATATCCTAGCAATCATCCCGCCGTAGCAGAATCACTCAATACCGTAGGGTTAGTTTATAAAGATTTACAAGGAGCTAAGAATATAAAAAAAGGACTCCAATACTTAGAAGCATCGCTGAAAATGAATCAAGAGCTATATTCTGGCAATCATCCCAAGGTAGCAGAATCACTCAATAATGTAGGTATGGCTCACAAAGATTTAGGAGGAACTGAGAATTTGAAAGGTGGACTCCAATATCTAGAAGAATCCCTGAAAATGTGGCAAGCGTTGTATCCTGGCAATCACTCTGATGTAGCAATCTCACTCGAAAATGTAGGTGGGGCTTACAAAGCTTTAGGAGGAGCTGAGAATATTAAAAAAGGACTTCAATACCAAGAAGTATCCCTGAAAATGTGGCAAGCCTTATATCCTGGCAATCACCAAGATGTAGCAATCTCACTTGAAAAGGTAGGAATTGCTTATGAAGCTTTAGGAGGTGTAGAGAATATTACAAAAGGAATCCAATACCAAGAAGCATCCCTGAAAATGTGGCAAACGTTGTATTCTGGCAATCACCGTGATGTAGCAATCTCACTCGAAAGTGTAGGGATTGCTTATAGAGCTTTAGGAGGAGCTGAGAATATTAAAAAAGGACTTCAATACCAAGAAGTATCCCTGAAAATGTGGCAAGCCTTATATCCTGGCAATCACCAAGATGTAGCAATCTCACTTGAAAAGGTAGGAATTGCTTATGAAGCTTTAGGAGGTGTAGAGAATATTACAAAAGGAATCCAATACCAAGAAGCATCCCTGAAAATGTGGCAAACGTTGTATTCTGGCAATCACCGTGATGTAGCAATCTCACTCGAAAGTGTAGGGATTGCTTATAAAGCTTTAGGAGGAGCTGATAATATAGAAAGAGGACTTCAATACCTAGAAGAATCGCTCAAAATGAGACAAGCATTATATCCTGGCAATCATCCGGAGGTAGCAATCTCATTCGAAAATGTAGGGATTGCTTACGAAGATTTAGGAGGGGTGGAGAATATTGTAAAAGGCCTAAAGTATCAGGAGGAGGCCCTTAGAATGCGACAAGTCCTATTTTCTACTAATCATCCAAACGTAGCACAATCATTGCATAGTCTTGGGATAGGTTATGAACAATTAGGAGATATCTATAAAGCCCTTGAATATTATAAACAAGCTTATGGTATGTTTTTTGTCACTGAAGATTATGAGTTGATGCAAGCAGTAAAATCTAGGATTGAATTGTTAGAACCTAAATTCTTTGACAAAAAAGATTTGGGAAAACTAGTAGAACAAATCAACTGTGGCGGGGGAAATAAAGTGGGATCTGAATGCCGTTGGATGATTATTTCGCGAGGAAAAGTTGATAATGACATATTAATATTAAAGAAACAAATCCAAGAAAATATTTTAAATAATATAACAGAATCCGTAGATAAGTATGGATGGAGCAGTGGATGGGCTCGATTCGACTGGGGGGTAAAGGGGTATATAGCAGAAAACTATCTTGCTCGCAAATTAGGGGAACTAGAGAATCAGGAAAATAATATTAAAGTTGCCCAGATGCTGTGTTTTGAAGCAATGAATCTTGGGATAATGAAGTCTAGCAAGAAACCGTATGCCATTGTAGAAAGTTTTACTCAAGAGAATCCCGAATTGGTGAAAAAGATGGCCGTAGAACATCCAGAGTTTTTTGTAGATGGATCTATAGTAGAAGCATGTGTTAGAGCAATGCCCAATGACAAAGCATTTGAAGAACATATCTTAAAGCATATGAAATATATGGGCATGGAATTGAGACAAGAAAGAGTAGTTTAACAATTAGAAATAACCACAATAAAATTATCCAGTAGATATGTTGAAATTAATCACGAGAAGAAACGGCCATTTTGGCATAAAAGATAACGTTCAAAGATCAGTCAAAGTTTTTGCTAACTATAGGATAGCAAAGAATAACTACGCTTGTTCCCAAGCAAATAGAGGAAAAATTAATTTTTCTAAAGGGCAATACGGTGAAAATCAAACCTGTAGTGAAATTACAATAGTAAATAAAAATAATGATTCCTATAAAAGCATGGAGGGATGGGAAATTGTCAGTTACTTTTTGTTGGTAGTAGGCTTTATTGGCTATGTATTAGTTAATAGTAAGGCGAGTGCCGAGGAAAAAGACAATGAAAACATAACAGAGGGTAGTGATTTACAATCATCAGAAAAGCTAGATAGGTTGTCCATAAAATTAATGGAAGGGCTTCCATCACCAGTTGAGAACTATGTTGATTTGCAAGGTAAAAAAAAGCTTCTAGATCAAGCATTGAAAGGCCAAACTATAGTCATTATTAGTGGTGCAGGAGGAATGGGTAAGAGCACTTTAGCAGCTCAATATGCGCATGAATGCGAGCAACGAAAAGATATGCAAGTCGTATGGGTTAAAGGTACACAGATAGAGGAAGAGTTCTTTCGCTTGGCTGCCCTTTTGGGAATCGAAACTAGTGGTTTAAACAACGAACTTATTAGGAATTTGGTGTATGGAAACTTACAAATGCTTTATGATAGAAAATCCCTTTTATTTATCTTTGACAATGTAGAGACAAAAGAGAAAATAAAGGGGTATTTAATCAACCTACCTAATACTGCTAAAGTAATCATCACTGCCAGGAATGGGGGTCTATTAGACGGAATAGAATCATTTCGTGTCAAAGGTTTTAAACAGAAAGAAGCTACTTCTTATTTAAGGCAAGCACTTACAATAAGTGAAGAAGAGGCAAAAAAAATAATCAATGTTGTAGGTGATGAATCTCCATTTAGATTATCGATAGTAGTGGCGTATTTAAAAAATCATCCTTCAACGAGTGTACACGAGCTAATTGAAAAATATCTGAAAATTAAAGGAGGTTACAGTGACAATCAAGAAATCTACCCTGAAATAGAAATACTATTTAGAAATTTAAAACATGATAGTTCAACGGGATGGAAATTATTGAAATATCTAGCTTATCTGGATGCAGAAGGAGTCTCAATGAAATTGATAAGAGAAATTATGGAGCAGACAGTCAATGAACTAGAAGAAGCCATAAATAAACTAAAAGAATTGTCATTGATAAAAGCCAATGAAAGAAAAGTGAAAATAACGCATAGGATCATCCAAGAAGAAACGAAAAAAGCGTTGAGTGAAGAAGATAAAACCCAATATCAAAAAATATTAGAAAAACTAATCCACGAAGTAGATCGACAATTTCCAAATGTTAATAATAACCCACAAAACTGGGAAAAAGTGATGAAGATAGTCAGTCATGCAAAAGTCTTAATAGAGGAAACAAAAGAAATAAATCAAAGTGCTGATGGCAGAAATCAATTGCTATCAAAAATAGGGGCTTATTTTTATTATATGAATTTTAATTATAAAGAAGCGATAAAATATTGGGAAGAATTATTAAAAAATCAAATGAGTATTCATACAACAGGTCACCCTGATGTTGCAACCTCACTCAATAATATAGGGAGAGCTTACAAAAATTTAGGAGGAATAGAGAATGTGAAAAAAGGACTTCAATGCTTAGAAGCATCCCTCAAAATGAGACAAGCGTTATTTCCTTATAATCACCGAGCTGTAGCAAGCTCACTGAATAATGTAGGGCTAGCTTACAAACATTTAGGAGGAACAGAGAATGTGCAAAGGGGATTGCAGTACTTGGAGAAATCCCTCCAAATGAATGAAGTGCTACATCCTGGTAATCACTCCAATGTAGCAAACTTACTCAATAATGTAGGGAGGGCTTATCAAGCTTTAGGAGAAGCAGAGAATCTGAAAGAAGGACTCCAATATCTAGAAGCATCTCTCCGAATGAGGCAACACCTATTTCCTGGAAATCACCCGGATGTAGCAGTTTCACTGAATAACGTAGGGGAAGTTTATCGAGATTTAGGAGGAGCAGAAAATTTGCAAAAAGGGTTCCAATACCTAGAAGAATCTATCAAAATGAGACAAGCCCTATTCCCTGACAATCACCCCGATGTAGCAAAATCACTTCATAATGTAGGCTTGACTTACCAATATTTAGGAGGAACAAAGAATTTGCAAAAAGGACTCCAATACATGGAAGCATCCCTTAAAATGACACAAACGCTATTCCCTGGCAATCATCCCGCTGTAGCAAGCTCACTTAATTATCTAGGGCTGACTTACCAAGATTTAGGTGATGTCGATAAAGCTCTAGAATATTTGAAACAAGCTTACAGTATGAATTTAATCTTGTTTAATGAGGATTATTCCCAAGTAAAAGAAATTAAATCAGCTATAGAATCATTACAGCCCGACTTTTTCCTAAGTCAAGGTGCTGGGCAGATCTTACAACAACAATCCTGTTTAGGAGGCAATCGAATAGGATCTGAATGTCGTTGGATGCTTGCTTCTCGGCAGACAATGAATGATGAACTTAAGACATTAAAACAGGGAATTCAACAATCTGTTTTGAATGATATAAGTAAAATAGTGGAGACCCATGGATGGACTAATATTGGCTTGTTTGGCTCTGACTATGGTGTCAAGGGATATATAGAGAAGAGATATTTAGAAGGCAAATTAAAAGGATTAGGCAATAATAGCAGTAGCGAGAATATAGAATTTGCGCAAATGCTATGCTTTGAATCCATGAATCTAGGAATAATGAAGTCTAGAAAGAAACCGTATGAAGTTGTAGAAGGGTTTACTCGAGACAATCCCGAATTAGTAAAAAAGATAGCAATAGAACATCCAGAGTTTTTTGTCGACGGTTCGATCGTGGAGGCTTGTATTAGAGCGATACCGAATGATAAATCCTTCGAAGAATATATCTTAAAACATGTGAAATATATGGGCATGGAATTGAGGCAAGGAAAAGGAATTTAAAAACTCAGAAATTGAGAAATAATCAAATATTTAAGTAACATAAAAAATGCTAAAGAAACTCATCACCAAGAATTACAACTTCATTAAAACAGATAACCGTTCAATGTTAATAAAAACTTTTACCAGCCTTAGAAAAGTGACGAATGAGAATAATCCTTCGGAAATAAATAAAAGAAAAATTAAGTTTTCTCTGGGACCTGATTATCAAAGGAATGACTGTAGTGAAAGTATGAGAGTAAATAAAAATAATGATTCCAATAAAAGTTTGGAGGAATGGAATGTTTTTAGTTACTTTTTGTTGGTAGTAGGCTTTATGGGATATGTATTAGTCAATAGTAAGGTGGCGAGTGCCGAGGAAGAAGAAAATGAAAACAAAATAGAGGGTAGTGATTTACAATTAGCAGAAAAACTCGAAAGGTTGTCCATAAAATTAATGGAATGGCTTCCTGCGCCAATAGAGAACTATGTAGATTTGCAAGGTAAAAAAAAGCTTCTAGATCAAGCATTGAAAGGCCAAACTATAGTGGTTATTAGTGGAGCCGGAGGTATGGGTAAGAGCACTTTAGCAGTTCAATATGCGCATGACTGCGAGCAACGAAAAGATATTCAAGTTATATGGGTTAAAGGTGCTCAGATAGAGGAAGAGTTCTTTCGCTTGGCTGCCCTTTTGAAGATCGAAACCAGTGGCTTAAACAATGAACTTATTAAAAACTTGGTGTTTGGGAACTTACAAATGCTTTTTGATAGAAAATTCCTTTTATTTATCTTCGATAATGTAGAGACTAAAGAGAAAATAGAAAAATATTTAATCAACCTACCTAATACTGCTAAAGTGATCATCACAACCAGGAATGGGGATTTATTGAATGGAATAAAATCATTTCGTGTCAAAGGTTTTAAGCGAGAAGAAGCGACATTTTACTTAAGGCAAGCCCTTAGAACAAGTGAAGAAGAATCTAAACAAATAATCAATATAGTTGGAGAATCTCCATTTAGATTATCGATAGTAGCAGCGTATTTAAAAAACCACCCTTCAATGAATGTAGGCGAATTGACTGAAAAGTATCTTCGAGTTAAAACAGGCTTCAGCACCGATGAAGAAATCTATCCTGAAGTAGAAAGGTTATTTAGAAATTTAAAAGAGGAGAGTCCAAAGGCTTGGGAATTATTGAAATATCTAGCTTATATGGATGCTGAGGGGGTATCAGTGACATTAATTGGGGAAATCCTGGGTCAAAGAGTTAATGAACTAGAGGAATCGATAAATAAAATCAAGGAGTTATCATTAATAAAAGCCAATGAAAAAACACTGAAAGTTACACATAGGATAATACAGGAAGAAACAAGGAAATCCATAGAAAAAGAAGATAAGGAACAAAAAGAAGAAGAAAGATTATTAGCAAAATTGGTATGTGAATTGAATAAAAAGTGGCCTAATATTGACTATCAATCAAATGAACTGAAAGACGTGTCTGAGCTAGCAAGGCAGGGTAAAGAAGTGATAGCAGTTGGAAATTTTGAAATTGAGAATATAGAAGATTTACTAGAGAAAATAGGGAATTATTATCTTTATAGAGTTTTTGATTACAGAGAAGCAATATATTGCTGGGAACAAGCTTTGAACCGAAGAAATCATATCCATACCACTCGACATGTGGATGTAGTGCGTTCATTAGAATATCTTGGGATAGCTTGTCAACAATTAGGGGGAGAAGAGAATATTTTAAAAAGCTTAAAGTATCACGAAGAAGCACTTAAAATGTTGCAAGGGTTATATTCTGGGAATCATCCCGATATAGCAAAGTCATTCAATAGTGTTGGCATAGCTTATCAGGAATTAGAAGGGACAGAGAATATTTTGAAAGGCCTAAAGTATCACGAAAAGGCACTTAAAATGTTGCAAGGATTATATTCTGGAAATCATCCCGATCTGGCAAGGACATTAAATAATGTTGGTTTAGCTTATAAGGCATTAGGAGGGACAGAGAATATTTTAATAAGCTTAAAGTATCAAAAAGAAGGGCTTAAAATGCGTCAAACGTTGTATCCCGGCAATCATTCCGATGTAGCAAAGTCATTAAATAATATTGGCTTAGCTTATAACGTATTGGGAGGGACAGGGAATATTTTGAAAGGCCTAAAGTATCAAGAAGAAGGGCTTAAGATGCGACAAGTGTTATATCCTAGCAATCATCCTGAGGTGGCAGGATCATTAAATAATGTTGGCTCAGCTTATAAGGCATTAGGAGGAACAGGGAATATTTTGAAAGGCCTAAAGTATCAAGAAGAGGGACTTAAAATATTTCAAGCGTTGTATCCTGGAAACCATCCCAATGTAGCAAGCTTATTAAATAATGTTGGCTTAGCTTATAAAGAATTAGGAGGGGAAGAGAATATTTTAAAAAGTCTAAAGTATCAAGAAGATGCACTAAAGATACGTCAAGCGTTATATCCTGGCAATCATCCGGCTGTAGCAAGATCATTTAATAATATTGGTCAAGCTTATAGAAAATTAAGAGGGGAAGAGAATATTTCAAAAGGCCTAAAGTATCAAAAAGCGGGACTTGAAATGCATCAAGCGTTATATCCTGGCAATCACCCCGCTGTAGCAAGCTCACTAAATAGTGTTGGAGAAGCTTATGGAGAATTAGGAGGGACAGAGAATATTTTAAAAAGTCTAAAAAATCACGAAGAGGCACTTAAGATGTTTCAAGGACTATATTCAGGCAATCATCCCGATGTAGCAAACTCATTAAACAATGTTGGAAAAGCTTATGAGGGATTAGGAGGGACAGAGAATATTTTAAAAGGATTAAAGTATCACGAAGAAGCACTGACTATGTATCAAGAGCTATTTCCTAGAAGTAATCCCTATGTATTAAAATCATTACTGTCTACTGGAATAGGTTATGAACAATTAGGAGATACCTATAAAGCCCTTGAATATTACAAACAAGCTTATGGTATGTTTTTTGTTAATGAAGATTATGAGTTGATGCAAACAGTAAAATCTAGGATTGAATTATTAGAACCCAAATTTTTTGACGAACAAAATTTGGGAAAATTAGTAAAACAAATCGACTGTGGAGAGGGGAATAAAGTAAGATCGGAATGTCGGTGGATGATTAGTTCAAGAGGGAAAGTTGACAATGATTTATTAATATTAAAGAAAAAAATACAAGAGAGCGTTTTAAATAATATAGTCGAATCCGTAGAAACTTATGGATGGAGTTATGGATGGTCTCGATACGACTGGGGAGTTAAGGGATATATAACACAAAACTATCTTGCTCGTAAATTGGAGGAATTAGAAAATAACAAAGACAATATAGAACTTGCGCAAATGTTGTGTTTTGAAGCGATGAATTTAGGAATAATGAAATCAGCAAAGAAACCTTATGAAGTTGTAGAAAAATTTACACAAGCGAATGTAGAATTGGTCAAAAAGATAGCTGTAGAACATCCAGAGTTTTTTGTAGATGGATCGATAATAGAAGCATGTGTTAGAGCAATGCCCGAAGATGAGACGTTTGCTGAGCATATATTAAGACATGTAAAATATATGGGAATCGGATCGATCAAAGGAGAAGACATTTAAAAACTAAAAAATCAAGAAATGATCAAACATCAAAGAAAAGTAAAAATATGTTAAAGCAACTGATAACTAGAAATTACGATTTTGTGATAAAAAATACGACTCAAATATTGTATAAGGTTTCTACAGACTATAGGAAAATAGCAAAGAACAATCACTATTGTTTGAGGATAAATAAAAGAGGTATAAGGTTTTCTCAGAGATTTGACTATCAAAATAAAGATTGTAGTGAAATAGTGAAAGTAAATAAAAATAATGGTTCTTGTAAAAGCATGGAGCAATGGAATATTGTCAGTTACTTTTTGTTAGTAGTAGGCATTATGGGCTATGTATTAGTCAATAGTAAGACGAGTGCCGAGGAAAAAGACAATGAAAACATAACAGAGGGTAGCGACTTACAATTACCAGAAAAGCTCGGGTTGTCCCAAAAATTAATGAAAGGGCTTCCAGCACCAGTTGAGAACTACGTTGATTTGCAAGGTAAAAGAAAGCTTCTGGATCAAACATTGAAAAGCCAAGATATAGTTGTCATTAGTGGAGCAGGAGGGATGGGTAAGAGTACTTTAGCAGCTCAATATGGGCATGAGTGCCAGCAACGAGATGATATGAAGGTCGTATGGATTAAAGGCACTCAGATAGAGGAAGAATTCTTTCGTTTGGCTGCTCTTTTGGGAATCGAAACTAATGGCTTAAACAATGGACTCATTAGAAATTTGGTGTATGGAAACTTACAAATGCTTTTTGATAGAAAAGTTCTATTATTTATCTTCGATAATGTAGAGACAAAAGAGAAAATAGAAAAATATTTAATCAACCTACCTAATTCTGCTAAAGTAATCATCACTGCCAGGAATGGGGATCTATTAGAGGGAATAAAACCTTTTCGTGTCAAAGGTTTTAAGCAAGAAGAAGCTACATTTTATTTAAAGCAATCCGTTAAAATCAGTGAAAAAGAGGCTAAACAGATAATTAATGTAGTAGGTGAATCCCCTTTTAGATTATCGATAATAACAGCCTATGTAAAAAACTACCCATCAAGGAATGTCAATGAATTGACTGAAAAGTATCTTCAAATTAAAAGAGGCCAGATAGAGAATGAAGCAATCTATCCTGAAGTAGAAATGCTATTTAGAAATCTAAAAAAGGATAGCCCAAAGGGATGGGAATTATTGAAATATTTAACATATCTGGATGCCGAAGGAGTGTCAGTGCAGTTGATCGGAATAATCATGGATCAAACAGTCAATGAACTACAAGAAGCCATAAATAAACTAAGGGAGATGTCATTAGTAAAAGCCAATGAAAGGAAAGTGAAAGTAACGCATAGGATAGTACAAGAGGAAACGAAAAAAGCGTTGAATGAAGAAAATAAAAGCCAATCTCAAAAGATATTAGAAAAACTAATCCAAAAAGTAGATCGAGAGTTTCCAATAGTTAATGAAAATCCAGAAAACTGGGGAAAAGTGATGGAGATAATCAGTCATGCGAAAATGTTAATAGAGGAAACGAAAGAGGAGAATCAGACTGCTGCTAGCAGAGATAATTTACTATTAAAAATTGGAGCTTATTTTTATTATATAAATTTTAATTATAGAGAGGCAATAAACCATTGGGAAGAATTATTAAAGCATCAAACGAGTATTCATACAGAAAGCCGTCCCGATGTAGCAAGCTTATTCAATAATATAGGGTGGGCTCACCAAAATTTAGGTGGGACAGAGAATATGAAAAAAGGACTTCAATACTACGAAGCATCGCTGAAAATGAATCAAGAGCTATATTATTCTGGCAATCACCCCGATGTTGCAAGCTCACTCAGTAATGTAGGAATGGCTTACGGAAATTTAGGAGGAACAGGGAATGTTAAAAAAGGACTCCAATACCAAAAAGCATCGCTAAAAATGAGGCAAGCACTATTTCCTGGCGATCACCCCGATGTTGCAAGCTCACTCAATAATGTAGGGTTGATTTATGGAGATTTAGGAGGGGCAGGAAATATTAAAAAAGGACTCCACTACCACGAGGCATCGCTGAAAATGAGGCAAGAGCTATATTCTGGCAATCATGCCGATGTTGCAAGGTCACTCAATAATGTAGGGCTGGCTTACCAAAATTTAGGAGGAACAGAGAATGTGCAAAAAGGACTCCAATATCAAGAGGCATCGCTGAAAATGAGGCAAGCTCTATTTCCTGGTAATAACCCCGCTGTTGCAAGATCACTCAATAACGTAGGGAGGGCTTACCAAGATTTAGGAGGAACAGAAAATATTAAAAAAGGACTCCAATATCTAGAAGCATCGCTAAAAATGAGGCAAGCTCTATTTCCTGGAAATCAACCCGATGTTGCAAGCTCACTCAATAATATAGGGGGGGCTTACAGGGCACTAGGAGGAACAGAGAATATGAAAAGAGGACTCCAATACCTAGAAGCATCGCTAAAAATGAGGCAAGCTCTATTTCCTGGAAATCAACCCGATGTAGCAATCTCATTAAATAATGTACAACTGACTTACCAAGATTTAGGCGATCTTAATAAAGCTTTAGAATATTTAAAACAAGCTTACGGCATTAATTCAAGTATGTTTGACGAGGATTATGCCCAAACAAAAGCAATAAAATCAGCTATAGAATCATTACAACCCGATTTCTTCGTCAATCAAGGTGATGCACAGATCTTCCAACAACAATCCTGTCTAGGAGGCAATCGAATAGGATCTGAGTGCCGCTGGATGATTGCTACTCGTCAGACAATGAATGATGAGCTAATAACGTTAAAACAAGGGATTCAAAAATCTGTTTTGAATGAGATTGTTAAAGCAGCAGAGAATTATGGGTGGACTAATATTAGCTTACTAGGATCGGACTATGGTGTCAAGGGCTATATAGAAAAGAGACATTTAGAAGATAAATTAAAAGGATTAAGCAATAATAGCAGTAGCGAGAATATAGAATTTGCCCAAATGCTATGCTTTGAATCCATGAACCTAGGACTAATGAAGTCGAAAAAGAAACCGTATGAAGTGGTAGAAGGATTTACTAGAGAAAATCCCGATTTGGTGAAAAAGATAGCCGAAGAACATCCAGAATTTTTTGTCGATGGATCAATTGTCGAGGCTTGTATTAAAGCGATGCCTAATGATAAATCGTTTGAAGAACATCTATTAAAACATGTGAAATATATGGGCATGGAATTGAGACAAGAAAGAATAGTTTAGCAATAAAGAAATCACCAAAATAAAATTATCCAGTAGCTATGTTGAAATTAATCACGAGAAGAAACTGCCATTTTGGCATAAAAGATAACGCGCAAAGATCAGTCAAAGTTTTTGCTAACTGTAGGATAACAAAGAATCACTACTCTTGTTCCAAAGCAAATAGAGTGAAAATTAATTTTTCTCAGGGGCAATATTGTGAAAATCAAAGCTGTAGCGCAATAGTGAGTGTAAATAAAAATAAGGATCACGATAAAAGTATAAAGGAATGGAATGTGATCAGTTTTATTTTGTTAGCAGTAGGAGTTATGGGATATGTATTAGTCAATAATAAAGCAAGTGCGGATGAAGATGCTGATGAAAGCAAAATAGACGGTAATAGTTTGCAATCGAAAGAAGAACTCGATGGATTGTCCTTAAGATTAACAGAAGGACTTCCAGCTCCAGTCGAAAACTATGTAGATTTGCAAGGTAAAAAAGAGCTTCTGGATGAAAAATTGAAGAACGAAGACATAATAGTGATAAGTGGAGCTGGAGGTATGGGAAAAAGTACCTTAGCTACACAATATGGTAATGAGTGCCAGCAAAGAAAAGATACGCAGGTAATATGGATTAAAGGAACGCAGATCGAAGAAGAATTTTTTCGTCTTGGAGAAATTTTAGGGATAGCTACTCAGGGTTTAGGTAGCGAAATGATTAGAAATTTAGTCTATGGAAATTTGGAAAGCCTTTTTAAAAACAAGCACTTGCTTTTTATTTTTGATAATGTAGAGACGCAAGAAAAAATAGCGAAGTATTTAATCAATATACCCACTACAGCAAAAGTAATCATCACTGCGAGAAATGATGATTTACTAGTGGGAATAAAGGCTATTAAAGTCAAAGGCTTTAATAAAGAAGAAGCTTCTTTTTATTTAAAAGCAACCCTTAAAGTCAGTGAAGGAGAATCTAAAGAGATAATCAATACAGTCAGTGAGTCGCCCTTTAGGCTATCGGTGGTAGTGGCGTACTTAAAAAATCACCCCTTAATGAAGGTAGAAGAGTTTATAAAAATATATCTTAGGTATAAAGAAAACGCGATAAGCAATGAGGAAATATACCCAGAAGTAGAAATGGTATTTGGGGATTTAAAAAATAAGTCTCCTCAAGGATGGGAAATGTTGAAATATTTAGCGTATATGGACGCAGAAGGAGTGATGGAGTCGTTTATTAGAGAAATTACAAAACAAACAAGAGATGAATTGGAGGAAGCAATCAATAATTTAAGAGAATTATCGTTAATAAAAATAGTCCATAGTGAAAATGAAATAACATTAAAAATAACTCATAGAATTGTCCAAGGTGAAACAAAAAAAGCGCTAGTAGAAGAAGATGATACACAAATAGTGAAAATATTAGAGAAATTGATTAGTGAACTAAATAAAGTAATGTTAGAAGTAGACCGTAATCCAGAAAAATGGAAAGAAGCGAGTCAATGGATAAAACATGGAGAAGTGGTAATGGAGGAAGTGAAGAAAAATAATATTTCATTTATAGAAAGAAAAGAAGTGGCAATAAAACTAGCAGCGTATAATTATTATATAAAATCTAACTATAAAGAGGCAATAAAGTATTGGGAAGAAGTGTTAGAGTGTGAAATAAAACTTTATCCCGGAAATCACCCTGATGTAGCAAATTCACTCAATCATTTAGGGATGGCATATCAGGACTTAAGAGGAGAAGAGAATGTAAGGCGTGGGTTAGAATACATAGAAGAAGGACTGAAGATGAGGCAAGCATTATATCCCGGAAACCACCCTGATTTAGCAAGGTCACTTAATAATGTAGGGCGGGCTTACGCAGCCTTAGAAGGAGAAGAGAATATGAGGCAAGGGTTAGGATACCTAGAAGAAGGGCTGAAGATGATGCAAGCATTATATCCCGGAAATCACCCTGATTTAGCATTGTCACTCAGTACTGTAGGGTCGGCTTATAACGAGTTAGGAGGAGAAGAGAATATGAGGCGTGGGTTAGAATACCTAGAAGAAGGGCTGAAGATGATGCAAGCATTCTATCTCGGAAATCACCCTGATTCAGCAGAGTCACTCAGTACTATAGGGATGGCGTATCGAGACTTAGGAGGAGAAGAGAATGTGAGGCGTGGGTTAGAATACCTAGAAGAAGGGCTGAAGATGAGTCAAGCATTCTATCCCGGAAATCACCCTTCTGTAGCAAATTTACTCAATAATGTAGGGCTGGCGTATCGAGACTTAGGAGGAGAAGAGAATATGAGGCAAGGGTTAGGATACCTAGAAGAAGGGCTGAAGATGAGTCAAGCATTCTATCCCGGAAATCACCCTTCTGTAGCAAATTCACTCAATAATGTAGGGATGGCGTATCGAGACTTAGGAGGAGAAGAGAATGTGAGGCGTGGGTTAGGATACCTAGAAGAAGGGCTGAAGATGAGTCAAGCATTCTATCCCGGAAATCACCCTTCTGTAGCAAATTCACTCAATAATGTAGGGCTGGCGTATCGAGACTTAGGAGGAGAAGAGAATGTGAGGCAAGGGTTAGGATACCTAGAAGAAGGGCTGAAGATGAGTCAAGCATTATATCCCGGAAATCACCCTTCTGTAGCAAATTTACTCAATAATGTAGGGATGGCATATCAGGACTTAGGAGGAGAAGAGAATGTAAGGCGTGGGTTAGAATACCTAGAAGAAGTACTGAAGATGAGTCAAGCATTATATCCCGGAAATCACCCTGATTTAGCAAGGTCACTTAATAATGTAGGGCTGGCGTATCAAGCCTTAGGAGGAGAAGAGAATGTGAGGCAAGGGTTAGAATACCTAGAAGAAGGACTGAAGATGAGTCAAGCATTATATCCCGGAAATCACCCTGATTTAGCAAGGTCACTTAATAATGTAGGGCTGGCGTATCAAGCCTTAGGAGGAGAAGAGAATGTGAGGCAAGGGTTAGGATACCTAGAAGAAGGGCTGAAGATGAGTCAAGCATTATATTCCGGAAATCACCTTTCTGTAGCAAATTTACTCAATAATGTAGGGATGGCGTATCGAGACTTAGGAGGAGAAGAGAATGTGAGGCAAGGGTTAGAATACCTAGAAGAAGGGCTGAAGATGAGTCAAGCATTCTATCCCGGAAATCACCCTTCTGTAGCAGCTTCACTCAATAATGTAGGGCTGGCGTATCGAGACTTAGGAGGAGAAGAGAATGTGAGGCAAGGGTCAGAATACCTAGAAGAAGGGCTGAAGATGAGTCAAGCATTATATCCCGGAAATCACCCTGATTTTGTAAAGAAAGATAATCGTTCTCTATTAATAAAAACTTTAAGGAGTTTTACAAGTCAAAGAAGAGTAGTAAGGGATCGTAATTATTATTGGGATGTAAATAGAAAGAGAAAGAATTTTTCTGTGCCATCTGATTGTAAAAATAATGATCCCTATAAAGGCATGGGGCAATGGAATATTGTCTATTTTTTTTTGTTAGTAATAGGAATGACCGGATATGTATTAGTTAATAGTAAGGCGAATGCAGATGAAGAAAAAAAATGAAAACATAACAGATAGTAGTGACTTGCAATCATCAGAAAAGCTCGAGGGATTGTCCAAAAAATTAATGGAAGGACTGCCTGAGCGAGTTGAGAATTATGTAGATTTGCAAGGTAAAAGAGATCTTCTGGATCAAAAATTAAAAACCCAAGATATAGTGGTAATTAGTGGAGCAGGAGGTATGGGTAAAAGCACTTTAGTAGCTCAATATGGGCATGAGTGCCAGCAAAGAGGATATATGCAAGTTATGTGGATTAAAGGCACGCAGATCGAAGAAGAATTTTTTCGTCTTGGAGAAATTTTAGGGATAGCAACTAAGGGTTTAGATAGCGAAATGATTAGAAATTTAGTCTATGAAAATTTGGGAAGCTTTTTAAAAACAAGCCCTTACTTTTTATTTTTGATAATGTAGATACGAAAGAAAAAATAAAGAAGTATTTAATCAACTTACCAACTACAGCAAAAATAATCATCGCTGCCAGAAATGAGGATTTACTA
>Ga0206822_1081_pt1 | contig 25297 bp, 10 predicted proteins | sample Alteio_BWOrgCont_83_FD_152913 | JGI IMG/M metagenome (GOLD analysis project Ga0206822, IMG submission 152913) | Enriched cells from forest soil in Barre Woods Harvard Forest LTER site, Petersham, Massachusetts, United States -... | ecosystem: Environmental > Terrestrial > Soil > Temperate forest >... | reverse complement strand
CGACCATCAACTATAATCATCTAAAATTTATTCACCACAAAACGATAAAAACAATTATGGCCCTGCAACTAAATTTAAGTAGCCACGCATATTCCTTAGAAGACTTACCACATGAACTACTGCCTATCATTTTTCAGGATAACGATTCAAATACTGCCATCGCACTAAGAAAAGTTAGCCGAACTATCTATGTTATTGCATCAGAAACTTTTCTTAAAAGTGCTCGTCTTTCAGATTTGAATTGCCAAAGACGAATCCTCCAATGCTGGGTTTTGGACTCGAGCTTACTGAAGGCTCAAATAAAAATAATCAGCCTAGCTGAGGCCATTAAAAATCCTAATTTCAGTATATATGATCGCTTTTGTTGTCTCCATGTCTGGGCCACAATCACGAATGTGGAATTAGTCTTCGAAAAAAAACTGCTAGATCAGACGATTTATCAATTACGCCCCATCGATGAAACTGATAATAATCTAGGGGTACAGGTTCTCCAAAAACTGATCACATTTGCCCCTTGGTTCATTCAAAATGACATCCCGAGAATTCTTAATGTCGTCATTGATAATATTCTTTTTATCGAAAAAAAGGGCTTTCTACAAAAAGATCTAAAAGAAGTTTTGGAAAACTGGAAAATGTTCGTATCTCACCTTAAACCTGAACAAATCACCCCTGAGGCTTTAGATGTTATCAATAAGATAGATAAGATTGAAAGATTTTCGTGGAGACTGTTTGCAACGCTTAAAGCCGTGGTGCCGCTAGTAACTATGCTCCCTCCAAAAGAAACCTCTAGAATGATTGAAGTAATCATTTCTGACATAAAAGCGTGTTGGTGTGATTATTTAACAGACTGCTTAATACCTTTAAAATACCTGTCCAAAAGACAAAATGACTCGATTTCAGAGGCTCTCATCGTTTACGTAAAAGAAGCTCCTCATATTGCCAAAGAAATGTCCTCTATTCTAGCACATTTTCTAACGCCTGAACAAAACGCTGATCTTTTAGATGCGATCGGTCATAAAGAACTCGTTGGGCATCTAAACTTGCTTTGCGAAAAAATGGAAATTGCACCATTGCTTATCGATGTTCCAATCATGAGTGTTTTTGAGCCCATCATGAGTAAATTGCACGATCAGAAAAAGTCTGTTCGCAAAGCAGCTAGAAAGGCTCTAAGATTGTTGGCTTCCAAAAAACCAGAAGTAATCTCAACTATTTCACCACTAATATTGCGGCAATTAAACAATGAGTCATTGAAGAACCGTATAAATGCTCTAAAAACCTTGAGATCGGTTGCCTCTTCACTCACAGAGAATCAAATCACACCCTTTTTAATACCAGTTATTAACTGCCTAGAAGATGAAAACCGAGATGCTGTTCTCGCAGCTCTAACGACCCTATTAAAATTTGCATCTAAGCTTACAATAGAGCAAAGCAATATGGTGATAGACAAAGTCATTCCTTTGCTTAGTATAAAATATGGAGGTAGAATACAGGATGCCAACATGGGCATTGTCGCAGCATTGGCACCAAAAATTGCATCTGAGAAAATCACAACTGTGTTAACAGGGCTGACTCGATTATTTGATACAATAAACATAGCATTAGCTACGGAAGCTTTAGCACCAAGGCTTAAACAAAATGATATCTTCCAATTCAAAGAGTTAATCATACGCCAACTAAAAAAGGCCTACACTCCATCACAGGCTTTGATGGAAGTGTTAATAAATAATATTCGAGCAGGTTTGCTTACATTCGATGAAATTGTTACTTTATTAATCCATATAGATAATCGTCAAGCATTCCTTGATAATTTTGCTTCTTCATCTCTCACGGAGGAAAAAATCGAAGTACTGAAATACATCACTGCCAGACTATTAGAAAAATACCCCCATGATAGAGGCCAAGGTGAATATTACCTAGAGGCTTTAACAAAAATATCGGATTCGCTTACCACAGACCAGGCTATGCCCATTATAGAAACCATTATTACCAAATTAAGCGATGAGGTTCATATGTTTCGCTGGGACTCCCTAAATATCTTTTGTGCAATAGCACTTAAAGTGCCCCAAAATCTCATCCCAGTGATTTTAACTTCGGTTGATAAAATCTTAAGGGTTCGCAAATACTTAAGCAGGCACCACAATCTTTCAGCGCTCAAGTTGTGGACGGCTTTAGCTCCGATGCTCACTTCAGAGCAAATCTCAAGCATATTGAATAAGAAGATAATGATGATTAGCCCCTGCATCTCACTCTTGCTCGCATTTGCTCCCAAAATGGCCCCTTACGACCTTCCAAGGGTCTTACAAATCGTAAAAGAAATGAATATGGAATTAGCTGAAGATTTGCTCGGTTATCTCATCGCCACCGGGAAATGCAGTCTTGAGCAATTAAAAATGGCTGGGTTTCGGGATACCTGCAGTATCCAGCTTGTTCATCAGTTCTCTAATTGGCATACGCAACTTACTTTGCCAATGAAGACTTGAAAAAGGACATAACTAACTTCCGGTCGAATGATAGCGGCGTACTCCCAAATGCCAAAATTGGCAGGCTGCATACAAAAACACCAGACCCGTTACCGGAAATACCAAAGCCGCCCATAAAGGAAACGCCTCATGATGCAACGCCACAGCTACCGGATAGTAGGCTACACAGGCTAACGGCACCACAAACGTGAAAAACATCCGAAATGAAGGCCTGTAAATACTCATGGGGTACTGCCCCGATTCCAATCCGCCAAACGTTGTGATATTCATCAACTCTAAAGTCTCCACTGTCCAAAATGACAAGGCCCCCTGCACAACCATGAGCCCATAAAAGAGTGATGCCGTACCCACAACAGCAAAGGCTAAAATTCCACTCGTCAATGAAAAGAAATGGATCCCTAATTGCTGACAACTCCACAGCAGCACCAGCAATCCTTGGATAAAGCGTCCCATCCGTATCCATTGCACTTCACTTGTTGCCACCTGGAACAGAGTCCCTATAGGCCGCAAAAGAAGCCTATCGAAGTCTCCATGTTTCACTGTTTCTGAAAAGGTGTCAAATCCCCTTGCCGATGCTTCTGCTATGGCAAATCCCATATGCATAACCCCATAAATGAGTCCTACTTCTTCCAAAGTCCACCCTTGTACCATTTTAAAACGATCAAAAAGCACCCATATACCCAGAATGTCCACTAATGTTGATAGGAAATACGCCACCGTCAGCATCAAAAAAGAGGCGCGATGCTGCATCTGGGATCTGATGGATATCCCTATCAGTTTCCAATACAAACGAAATGTATTCCACATTGCATCACCCTCCTTGAATCACCAGGCGCCTTGTGGCCCTGTGCATTAAAAATCTCCCAAGAGCTACTAAAAGTAAAAACCACACAAATTGGAATCCCAAATAATAAAACACTTCGCTCACGGGAATGACTCCAGTATATAATCGGGCGGGAATGTCGACGATCCCTCTAAATGGCTGTAAATTCAGAAAGGGCTTCATCCAATCAGGAAACAACGGGAGAGGCACGACCATTCCTGAAAGAACCATTGTAATATGCGGAGTCAACCTCTGTATTCCTTCTCCTGAGATCGTCCAAAATAGGGAAATGATCACCAACGTTGTTATGCTGGAGGCTAGAAGGGTTGAAAAAAATAGAGAGGCGATAAACGCCAACCCCGCAAGGAATGATACCGGAGCAGCTAAACCCAGAAACAATCCGGCAACTAAGAATAAAGGGACACAACGCATGAGTGTAGGAATCACTCGCATGGCCATTGCACGGGAAAACCAAAGGCCATAAAGATCTAGGGGGCGAACTAGCTCATAGGACACATTCCCTGTTTTGATTTGCCTGTGCACTTCCTTGTCAAAGGTCCACGGCAAGAGGTGGAGAAGAGCCTGTCCGAGCCAAATGAACGTGATGGCTTGTTGGATTGTCAAGGGCTGTGGCGAAGAGGATTGCCGATAGAATGCTTCGAGAATCATCACATGGATAAATCCCCAAAAAATCTGTGTGCCAAATCCGGCCAGAGCAGCTGCGCGATATTGCATCAACCCTTTAAAGCGGCATTTAATGATCGCTAGGTATGCTTTCATATATTCACATTCCGATAAAATTTAGCGATAATTTCCTCGATGGGGGGATTCTCGACATAGAGATCTCGGATGGCGTGGCGCGAAGTGACTCGAGCGATGAGTTCATGCGTTGGAGTGGTGATCGGATTGAAGCTAAGCCACACGCGATGTCCTTCTTGTTTGATTAATGTAGCTTGCGAATCGCTAATGGAGTCATTCTCATTGAGCAAATCCACAATCAAGCGTCTTTCCGGCAGCATCTTCTTGCGCAAGCTGTCTAAGGATCCATCCAGAAAAATTTTGCCCTCATTCAAAATCAATACGCGGCTGCACAGCGATTCGATATCGTCCATATCGTGTGTGGTGAGCATGATGGTGACTTTGCGATCTTTATTTAGACGCTGAATAAAGTCTCTGACAGCCAATTTACTTACGGCATCCAATCCGATGGTGGGCTCATCGAGATACAGGATTTTGGGTTGATGGAGGAGTGAGGCGGCGATGTCGCAGCGCATCCGTTGCCCCAAACTGAGCTGTCGGACAGGGACGTGCAGGAGTTTGGCAATTTCAAGGGTCTCGATGAGGGAATCGAGAGTCTTCTTGTAATCGGAATCGGAAATTTTATAGATATCTTTTAACAGCTCGAAGGAATCGATGACGGGCAAGTCCCACCAGAGTTGAGTGCGTTGGCCGAAGACGACTCCGATTTGCCGCACGATTTCCATACGATGATCCCAAGGCGTTTTTCCCAGGACTTTGACATCACCGCCGTTTGGAACGAGGATACCGGAAAGAATTTTCACTGTGGTGCTTTTGCCGGCTCCGTTAGGGCCGATATAGCCGATGAGTTCACCTTCGTTTATGGTAAACGAAATGTGGTCTAGGGCGATTTTTTTCTCGTATTCGCGAGAAAACAGTGAAGCCAGTCCCCCAAAGAAACCTTTTTTTCTGATGGGGACACGGAACTCCTTCCAAAGATTATGTACAGAAACGATACACATCCGGAGCCTTATTTGGTTGATCTTATGTTGTGAATAAATGAAGTGGAATGGAGTATAGACGATGTTAGATTGTATGTAAAGAAATTTAAGCTCCGGAGGTGAACATCTTACGTGGATCGGTTTCCTTTATGATAAAGCTCACATTTTTCTGGTTAAACCCTTTATACCCTTCTCGCCTTTGCAGATTCTCCAAATGGCTTCCTACAGCACCATAAGCTTTAAATTTCTCGGCCTGCTCATGCGTGATTTTTCCAGTAGCCAAGAGCTTTTCCAAGCTCCGAGGACCCACATGCCACACTTCCCCTTCGGTGAAAGCTTGTTTCAAATAAGGGAAGTCGCTAAATGGCTTCATCATCCCCACACCAGTATGGTGCAAATCATTTTTCAAATTATCAAACATAAATTGTGCTTCCAAATGATGCATGCCTGCTTTCAATACAGAATCTCCATGAAGGCTGCACCAGAGGCCAATTGTTCCCAGTTGATCTTTATCCGGGAGCGGATGATGCGCAAAATCGATCTCGATTTCATGTTCCGCTAAATCGACATCAAGAAAAAGAACCAAACGGCATCGCGGATTTTCCATCACTTGGGCACCCCACCCAGCTTCTGAACCAGCCCAAAAGCGTTCACGGCAATGGAAACCTAATATTTCAAACAAACGGACCAATTGCGTGAAATGTCTTCTTGAAGATCGAAAGGTATGATGATCGTGATTGGCCCACCCCATTCCCAAACGATCTTGACGATTTTTTTGGATTTGCCCTGCAGTGTTTTTGCTTTGCCAATAGTCCCGTTCAACTTTCAACACTATCCACGCTGCGAGATCTTCATTTAAAAGTTCCACCATCTCTTCTGCAATCGCTAATGTACCTTTCATTGCTTCATCTTCATCTTCCAAATTCCGTGGGCGTGTTTGCCATTTTTCTGTGGCTTCATAGTACCGGTCTAGATAATTGTCATTGGGGTAGGTGGGCTCCATGGTCAGGGTACCCCGTCTTTCGACTACCCACAAGGTAATATCGTTATCTGTAGATACATCGCATCGTCGATAACTGCTTAGCGGGAATCCCTCGATGTCTCCCGCCATGCCGCGAACCATTAAAAAATCGGCAATACTTTCGACAGAAATCGCGACACCGACAATGGGTTGATCATGATCGCGAATGACTACACGGGGCAATTGCGCGCCAGGATGGTGAAATACTCGATAGGAGAGTGTGGCGTGTTCAGACACAAATCCACTTTTCTCTAATTCCAGTTCTATTTTTTCGGAATAGCCAATGACGAAATGGTCGACCCAATCGAAAAGCCGCGTGCTGGTATGTTTGTAAAGGTCGTCTTGTAAGTTCGCTATGAAAGCATTTGCTGAACAGCAGTGCTCAAGAAACGAAAGCAAAATGGCTTCGGCTTGGGGGTGGCACTTCCATTGGAAAGGGGCATTGATGGCTGACATGGTACAACTCCTGGTACAACTCCTTACTATTCAAGGGGGAATTCAGAATTCAGAATACAGAATTCAGAATACAGAATAAAGAATAATTTTGACGCCACAATCTAAATTATTTTTTACCACAGAGGCACAGAGACACAGAGAGAGGCATAGAGGGGTGAAAATTGTAATGTAATGAAATAATGAGATTTCTCTGTGCTCTCTCTGTGCCTCTGTGCCTCTGTGGTTAAAAATAGATGTAGATTGTGGTACCGAAATACAATAAGATTCGATTCTGAATTCTGTATTCTGTATTCCTCCGCGTTGCTATTTACGCGTTATTGACCAACGCTGACGCGCCATCCAACTTATGGAGCTTGTCACCCTCCATCACATACACCTCCTCTGGATGTATCTTCTCGCATAAGCTCCGCAGATTCTCCCCCTGCAAGATGATAAAGTCCACATCGTGCAAAGCCGCCAAGATGTTTACAAACTCTTCTGATGGATTTTCATCCTTCACATACACCAATAAATCCACGTCATGCCGGTGTCCCAATTGACGAATCGTATTAAATATGGCCGACGATAACCCCTTGTGCCCATTCAATCCTAAAATGGCTACCTTCCTCCCATGCAGCGCCTTCTGCAAGGCAAACAAATGCTCCACGTCAAACACTTTGTTCGCCGCATCGAATTCTAACAACCTCCAAGCGAGGTCTGATAATGTCACACGGGCGCACCCAAATCGTTCGATGGCAATGCCAGCTGCCAGATTGGAAAGTTGGGCGGATTCTCCGACAGAAAGTCCATTGGCGATGGCAAACGAGAGCATAGCTAGAACAGTATCGCCTGCGCCAGTGACATCTTTGACTTCGCGGATGCGTACCGGATAATCTTGCCTGGTTCCATCTTGATGGAAAAGGGAGATCCCCGCTTCGGAACGAGTGACCATTAGAGTTTTTGCTTTGGACAGCTGTAATATTCGGATAGCCGCCTGGTCTAGCGGGATATCCGGAGTCAAATTCGCCGCGGCATAAGCCTCAGACAAGTTCGGCTTCAGGATGGTGGCACCTTGGTATTTGGAAAAATCGATCCCTTTTGGATCTGCAATGACCGGAATATCTAAACTTTTAGCCTGCTCGATTAAGGCTGACAGTAGCGTTTTGGACAGGAATCCCTTTCCATAATCGGAAATAGCAACAACTTTGACATCCTTGAGAAGAGCCGGAAGAGATTCAATAACTTGCTGTTCCAACATTTCGGGAATGGGCAACACTTTTTCGTGGTCAATGCGTACAATTTGCTGATTCTCAGCGATGATCCTGTTCTTTACGGGTGTTGGGTAATTGGGTTGCACAAAGAGGCCTTCGGTAGATAAACCTTCCCCTTCAAACGACTTTCGCAAAAGATCTCCGGCATGGTCAGCTCCGACACGACCTACAGCAATGACTTCAGCTCCCATGGAGACCAAGTTGAGAATAACGTTTCCCGCACCGCCGGGCCGATTTTCTTCGCTTTGGACATGGATGACGGCGACCGGAGCTTCAGGAGAAATGCGGCGTGCTTTTCCGATTGTGTAGGTGTCGAGCATCAAGTCGCCGATGACCAGGACTTTTGCCGGTTCGAGTTTGCTGAAGATTCCAGTAAGTCTTACCATATGTGTCCCGGGACTAGATAGTTGCGGATATAATCGGAGACAGCTTCTTCCAGTGGAGTGGATTTTGCGGCGTCCCCTAAAACAGATATTGTCTTTTTCATGTCGGCGCAAGTGTAGTTTTGGTACTTACCATTGAGATCTGCGGGCATCGGAATGTATTCAATTTTTGGAGGGATATGCAGAGCTTTGAATACCGCTTTGGCCAGTTCATTCCAAGTACCCGGTTTGCCTGTGCCGATATTATAAATGCCAGTTGCATCGTTGAGAAGAAATGTGTAAATCATTTTGACCACATCTTTGACATAGACAAAATCGCGGCACTGTTCTCCGTCGGAGAAATTTTTTAGATCATTTGACTTAAAAAGCTGAAAGGACCCTTTTTGATGGATTGTGGGAACCATATGGGCTATGGCAGAAGCCATGCGCCCCTTATGAGATTCGTTGGGGCCGAACACATTAAAAAATTTCAAGCCTGTAGCTTTATGGAGAAGCCCTTCATTTTTCAGCCACACGTCGAACATGTGCTTGGAAAGTCCATACATGTTTAGGGGGCGCAACGAGTCAAGTTTATCAGGATCATCTGCAAATCCTAGAGCACCGTCGCCATAAGTGGCAGCTGAAGAGGCGTAAATAAAGCGTTTTTCATGTTTGAAAGCGAATTCCGCCAGCTTTTTGCTATAGCGATAATTATTTTCGAGTAGATAGCTGGCGTTTGTTTCGATCGTGGTCGTGCACGCGCCGAGGTGGATAATTGCTTTGATCAGAGCCTCTTTTCCATCGAGCCAGTCGAATAATTGATTCTTGTCTAAGGCATCGACAAAGCGCTTGCCTATAAGATTTTTCCATTTTTCGGTCGTGCCCAATTCATCAACGAGAATAAGGTTGTAAATCCCGAGATCATTGAGGTGTCGAACGAGACAAGATCCGATGAATCCGACACCGCCGGTGATCACAATTAGCTGGTCATCATAGAGTTTCATTTGCGTACTTTTTCGTTACAATGAGTTTATATTAACGCGTAAATAGCAACGAGGAGGAATTCAGAATACAGAATTCAGAATTCAAAGGACATAACGCGTCTGCCCGGTGAGTGCGGCTACATTTAGTTGGAAGATAAACGTTGCGGACTAAAGCTGGTAGCCCTCACGTGTTAGCCCAGGCTGAGCTTGCGAAGCCTGGGTCATTGAAGTTTAAGATCTTAGCCCCGGAGGGGCGACACGTTTTAATCTTGTAACCATTATTATTCTTGGGCTAAACAGTGGGCTTAAAACTGTAAATTTCTACGTCTTTAAGAACGTGTCGCCCCTCCGGGGCTAAGATGTTAAACTTCAATGACCCAGGCTTCGCAAGCTCAGCCTGGGCTAACACGTGAAGGCTTCCAATGTAAGTTCGCTATGTTTATCTGCCTACTAAAAGTAGCCGCCCTCACCAGACTTATGCAATTACCGCTTTATGTCCTTTTGAATTTATTTTTTCCCTTTAAGCCTCTCTTTTTAACCTTATTATGTCAAATTTTTGCAAATAAGGCCATGTTTTTGTCAAATTTTTTAGATTAAAGGAATTTATTTACTTGTTGGTCCAACAGGTTAGTAATTTCAGGAGGAATTTGTTTCAAATTACAACCCATGTGCTGACCCAAGATGATCTTTGGGATAGATATTCAGCATACGAGCCAAATCGTGAAAATTTCGCTGATTGGCTATATCAATGGCTGTCAGTCCCTCGCGAGTTTTCTGATAGACAAAAGTTACACGTTCCTTAAATGTTCCCGGAACGTTCTCAATGATGAGGTCTAAGACGATAGAATGATTGTTTAACGCTAAGATATGAAGAGGGGTAGTTTTATCTTGATCACGCGCCAATAATAGTTTTGGCTTTCGTACAATCAGCTTTCTCAGCAACAAAAACAGTTCAGGGTTCAATTCTTCATGCATTAAAATAAGATGTAGTATATTTTGACCTTTCTTATTTACGGCAGTACAATCTGCCCCATTGTCCATTAAAAATTTCGCAATCTCTGTGAACCCCTTTTGGGCTGCGACCAAAAGCGGGGTCATCCCTTCCGAGTTTTTCTTTTCCTTATCGTATTTGATCTTTAGCAATGTTTTACAACTTTCAAGTTGATTTCCCTCACATGCTTTATGGAGGATGGTGTTGCTTCTGTGGTCAAGTACTGTGAAAATATCCGGCAATAATTTATTTTTTTTGACTTTTAATTTACCAATTAAATGGGCCAATAGATGGTTGAAACCATGATAGCAAATTAGATGCAGAATTGTTTCTCCATATGAATTTGACTGTTTCAGCGAAGCACCCATGGAATACAACATTTCAAGGATTTCTACCTGTTCTTTGTGATTTGCTTCATCCTCCGGATTTTTCCTCGTCAATTGATGCAGAGCCGTTTCATGGGAATTGTTAAAAATGTTGACTAAAGCGTTTTCCTTAGGACAAAACAAGGTTTTTTCTTTTGTAAGCAATATCTTTACAGTCGCCAAATCCTGATTTAATATCGCTTTATGCAATGCTGTTTCTCCATCATCATCTTGCGTGCGCAAATCAGCTCCTCTATCTAATAAGAAATCCACCATCACATCACTTGAACATTCAGCAGCAAGAACAAGTGGAGTAATGCCGAATATGTTCTTCGATTCCAATTCGGCTCCATTCACCAAGAGAAACTTTGCGCAGTCGATATTTTTATTAAAGCAGGCCATATGCAGAGGTGTATTTCCATCATCATTGACAGTTGATATGCTATCAGGGTGGGCATGAAAGAGAATCTTAAGGTTCTCTATTTTTTCGTACTTGCAAGCCGCATGGATGGGAAGATTTCCATGACCATCGGCTTGCAACATTAGTCCGGGGAAGGCTTTTACAATATGGCCGACCGATTCAGTTTCTACTTTCGCTGCTGCCAGATGCAAACAATTCCGTCCATCTTGGTTAGCAATTCTTAAGTCTGCTTTTCCTTGTATTAATTTCGCGATAAAGTCGCTTTGACTGTTGGCAGCAGCGATATGAGCTGGAGTATTGCCATTGGCATCCTTCATAATTAACGAAATTTTTCCGACTGTATATAACGTTAATACCAAATCATAGCCATTTTCTGCGGCTATATGTAGAGGAGTTTGTCGAAAATGGCCTGCATCGGCATGTGTGGCTGCATCAGGAGCTTCTTTAATTAATTTTTTAAATATTTCAAATTCATGTGCCAAAATTAACAGATTTCCAAGTGTAAGCTTGTTTTGAGTTTTTTTTATGAATTCATCATGTAATTTCTTAAGGGAATACTCCCCTATTATGGCTCCGATATCCAAACCTCTAATGGAACGAATGACCTCCTCAACGGGCAGCAACCCCTTCCGATTTTTTTTCCAAAATAAGTGCATAGCTTCATGGAAAAAGTAATGGATGATCGAAATATTTTCCCCATAAACCGCATGATGCAAAGCATTGTTGTCCATTAAATCGACAGCATCGATATCGGCTTTGTTTTCTATCAACGTTTTTATAATATTTAATTTATCTTCATCGCTTGAACTTATGGCCGGTTTTGGGACAAGAGATAAAAGTGTTTCGGGTTCGCGATTTGGCAACTTGCCTGCTGCCATCAACAAAGGGGTTTCTCCAAAATGGTTTTTACCATTTGGATCGGCCTTGGCCTCTAAAAGTCGTTTTATCAAGGCTAGATTGTTTAAATACGCTGCATAATGCAGCGGAGTACACCCATGCAAATCTTTGACATTAGGATTAGCTCCTTTTAGAAGAATCATTTCCACAGCTTCACTATTTTGAGAAGCCACTGCAGCATGCAATAATGTCACTCCAGCCTCATTGGCGCAGTCGATATCGGCTAATTTTTTTAAGTATTTTTTCAAAGATTCCACTTTTGAAGGTTTCCCGGCGAGCTCGATCATTTGCTTAAACTGCGCCTCGATTCCATCATCCGACGAATCGATCAAAGGGTTTTTGACGTGGGAAATCTTCATTGGCGTTGGCAAAGGTGCATGTCCATTATAATTTAAGATCTTTGGATCGGCCCCTTTCTGTACTAAGAACTGCACAATTTCTGAAAATTTTTTTCTTGCTGCAATATGCAAAGGAGTATCTCCAAACTTATTTTGGATATTTAGATCTGCTCCAACCTTCACTAATTCCGCTACTGCTTCTAAGTCATCATTTTCTGCCGCTAAATGCAAAGCAGTATTCAGATTAGCATAGTCTTGGGCATTAATATCGATATTCATGCACTGATGGATAGAGGAGATCAGTAGTATGTTTCCCTTCCTTGTGGCAATATGAAAAGGCGTATTGCCATGCATATCGGATTCCCTTAGATTGCCGAATAGCCGATTTATACAAGAAAAAATTTTGGGGAATACTTGTTCTCCGGAAAATGCCGACATCAACGTGAACAAAGAATGTCCTCCGAAATCCTGATCGCCTTGAGCCCTTACAAGCCTTCTTAATAGAAATTTAACTGCATTCTCAAAAACATCTGTATTGCAAAGCTGCGTATCTTCATTACTGTATAAGCTCGAAACTTGATCCAACAACGTTCTGGCGTCATCAAAACGAATATAATCGCTGGCTTGCAGCAATTTGAGGATCACAAAACCTGTATTCTTTAGTTTCGTATCGGCGCCGAGCATTTTCGTGAAAGCCGAGATCACCCGACGCTGCACACTGGATTGATCAATCATAATATATTGCAAAAGAAGTTTGATCGCTTCCTCCTGGATCACAGGATTTGTTGAATGAAGGGCGGTATGTTCCATCACGGCAACAACGCCATAAAACAAATTGATATCCGGATTTTCATTTGCTTGTAACCCATGCAAATCTTGCGTCACTATTCCCTTGGCAACACCTGTGGCCCCTCCTCCTCCTTGTAAATCTCTAGAGACTTCTCTCTTGAACTGCTGAATAATCTCCGCCACTTTTCTAAATGTATACACATCATAGTACGAGTAGCGGCAAAGTTTTTTTAGGACCAGCAATTTTTCAAACCACTTCTCTTGCCATTCAATATGAAAGACAGCCGCTTTCAAATCACTCAACGCTGAAGAAAAGGCATCCATCGGTGAAACTGTCTCGTTTGCAAATACCGCCGAAGCGATTTGCATTCCGGAACGAACAATAAGGGCGATACGCAAGAACCACTCTTCTACTTTGGTTACTTCTGTTTTGATGTGTTGAGCCCCTTGGACCGCATAGGCGGTCCAAAACTTAATCTCTTCATCTGCAACTATATTAAATTTTGCCAGAGTTTCTGCTCCTGTCCATATCTCCTGCTTTGTTTCGTTGGCCAAGGCATTAAGATTCTGTGATGCGGCATGGAGCAAAATGCATTCAAGAGAAATTGCATAGGCTTTGATCAAAAGACGCTGCAATTTTGTATTCAAGTTTTGGGCTTTATTGACTTCGATCTCTTGCAATAACCCTTTTTGTAAATCCACTAAATCATAAGCTGTTTCCATGAAAAGAGGATCGCATTCCAAAAGTTCGGTCAAGTATGTTAAAGCTCTCTCTTTAACAATTGAATCTTTGCATTGATACATGAGAAAAATACCGTTCCGTGTCGATGCAACTTCGGAAGCTTTAGGGATTTTGGGAACTCCTTGTTCATAGATCCATGCATTATTTTTTAAGGACTCCAATATCTGTAAAGCCTCTTCACGGTCATGAGAGCGAGATTGGAAATTTTTATTAAATTTTTCGACAAAATCTGAAATTACAAGGTTTTTCTCGTCCTCGGTTTCTTTCTCCTCTTCGATATCTTTGGAAGAGTCTAAAATGGATTTTACACTTGCTTTGAGAATACCCAAACTTTTGTAACGGATGAGTTCTTCGGATACTTTTTCGCATTTAAAAAGGGAGAGTTGTTTTGTGACATAATCGTTAATTTTATTTAGGAGAGACCGTTTTGATTCATCCTCTATATCTTGAATGGAGACAAAATGTTTGATGATGAATTCTCGATTTTTTTCCCCCGTGATTTCATTCGCGAATAGAAGGGGCATAGCCTCTTGGAAAGCAGCTATTTTCAAGCGATTTAGAGGTTTAAGGAGAGAGGAAGTGATTAATTTTGGCAATAAAGGACTAGACTCAATCGTTGAACTGGCCATTGTTGTGCTACTGCTTTATTTAAATTATTTCTATATATATTTCTTTTAGCAGAAGCTATCAATTTAATTCTGTATATACGCGTAAATAGCAACGCGGGGGAATTCAGAATACAGAATCCAGAATTCAGAAGAAGGGGCAATCGTCCTTAGTCCGGAGCGCCAGGGCAATGCCAGTGAATTCATAATTTTAAATGTTATTAACCAAAAATTAATGATATGTGATAAAATAGAAAAGTATATTATAATACTAATATAGAATTAGCATTTAAAATAAGGTTTACTATGGAATTTAGATCAGGCATTTCAGGTAGCGAACCAAAACCTTATCAATCCATTACCCCTTCGGAAAAGAGTGGCTTATCTGAGGCGATCGCTTTTCTTGAAGAAAAGGTAAAGACACTTCCTCATCCTGAACGCCTACAAGAGTTTAAGTTATTAGCACATTCACATCTAAACAAGCCGCCTATCATAAAAACCTCGGTCAAACAATTTGCCTTCATGCATACGAGCTCCTATTTAAAAGATACGCCAATGGAAGGAGGGCAATTAAGTGAAACTTTAGAATACTGGAAGGGTTTATTAGAATTTTGGAAGGGCGGACAAAAAGAGATCGCGGACCCCAAAATGAAAACAACTCAAATCGAGGCAATGCTTTCTGAAATAGAAGATTGCATCGAATTTAACGCCCTTCAAGAAAAGGTTCTTCAGAAAAAAGCCTTTCCCGAGTTTCTCTTAGATCTCATTGAAAAGAAACTCGAAATGAAAGGACACTGTTTTTTCCCTACCGGCTGGTACGGAAATCCAGGCCATTTTATGGTCTGTAAATTCAGTCTTGTTAACAATCAAGTCGTTGCTGAGCTCATGACAAAAGGCGGCGGAGCCGAATTTCATAGCATTATTGCCCAAAGCGACCATCGTAGTAAACGTGATTATCGATTTGATCCTATTGTCTTCGAAAAAGAGTCATTTTTCAAACAACCTCTTGGCCTTTCACTTATTTCACGGATCATGCAGCTGCAAAAAGCTCAGCCCCTAGGGACTCGTGATTTCGACTCTAATGATTTATATGGACTTTTTTTATTAGGTGGTCAGAGGAAAGAGCGTTCCCCTCAGGATGCGCCTGCAGTAGGTGTCACGACACAACGTTCAGGTACATGTACTGAAACGGGAATCCATGTGCTGATGTATGAGAGCAATCCTCAAGAAATTCTCCGAAGGATGTTTGCAGTGAAATTTCAATCCCTTGTCGATGGATACAGGCAGTTTAAAGTGGATTTACTAACAAGCCCTGACATTCAATTCTATTTATTAACCGCAGCAAAAGAACATCTAGTACGGATTGCAAAGCTGCATCCTGAAGTGATATCCGCTGAGGAGTTCATGCTGGGATACTGTATGGCAAATGAGATCCTTGAGCAATGCGAGGAGGCTAAAAAAAGCTGGATAGAAAAGAAGCGCATAGAAACCCCTGAGATCCAATCCACTACTACAAATCCTCCGCCTGGTGAAAAAAGTTCTAAACCGGATGCCATAGAAGGAAGAAAGCAATTGCAAGGACGGGTTAAACTCGATCAGGCAACAAGAGAAAAAATACCGCCCCTCACGATAACAAAACCCGAAGAGGTAGTCCCTGTTTTGGAAGAGATGTGCAAGCGTCTCAGTGTTGAAAAGCTAAAAGGCAACCAAAGGGTTGATGTTTTTTTTGAGATCTACCAACTACTTTCAAGCCTGCCTCTAACAACCGGAGATCGCATCGACCCATATTGGGATAAACTCTCTTCAAAAGATGCATCGCGCTGTATCGCTTTGCTTAGGGATTTAATCACATTATCTCATCGCTCTGCTTTTTTAGCTAAGGGATGGTTTTCTGAAACGCACATCATCGAATGCAAGTACGAGAAAGAACGCCTTTTTGAATTAAATGCTAGAGCATATGATATCGGTTGCCAATTGGCTCAACGACTGCCGCAATTAAAATTGAAAGGATATGGTTTCCAATTATATAGCTTACCGGATTACTGTGCACATAGCCCTTCTGCATCAGCTCTCCTGACCATTTATAATAACTTTAAAAAACGAAATGAACGAGCTAAATATGGTATTTTGTTTCCAACCACGATCAAAGATATTGAAAATCGTTCCGGGACTCCCCAGCTAGTTTATCTCAAACAATTTCTGGATAGATCGCAGCATTCTTTTAAAGATAAAAAAATCTTACGTGTACACGATCGGAACATTTTTCCTAATGAATTTATGGATTTACAAATCTTGGCTTTCTTTTGTTATCCACGAATGAATACACCATTAGAAAAATTAAGTATATATGATATCAAATTCGACGATCTCAAAAGCCTCGACGGACTTGCGAGCTATAAAAGCCGCTATTCGGATGATGATAATCTTTATTTAGTCGACACAGAAAATTACTATGAACATGAGTCGGATAGAGTGGACGACCCGATATTGGCTGAACACCCCTATATGAAAGAACTGCTCAGGCTTCTACATTTACAAATGAGAGGTCTACGTCCTACCATACTTAATCCCTATGAGTTAGAAATTGAGCAAGAAAGTGCGAGACGCAATGGATATAGCTGGAGTCCAATGAAATGGGAAGAAGATGAAAATCAAATGTTAACGACCTCTTTAGAGAGTAGAATGGGAAGAAAGGATCATCGTTTTAAGGCACGTCTCGCGGAAGAAATCGGAAAAAAAGAAGATACAGCGCTTCCTCTTCCCAAACACGTCATGGAGGAACTTTTTCTCCTAGTCGCACAAACCAAACTGCAGGTCACTGAGGCATTAAATTGGGCGGTTGTCAATGTCCACCTGTTAAACCATCCTATTATACAGATATATCTTGAATCTGTGCTGTTTTCAACTGGTTTATTAAAAGAAACATTGGATGAATCATATCAACCAAACCTCCAACGAATCTATCGATTCTTAAACCAAGCCTTTCATCACTATTCGGGACAAGCTTCCCAATTGAAAACCCTCTTGTGGCTTACGCGCATGGGCGTCTATCTCGAAGAAGCGATCATTACCCATCCAGAATATAAGGGAACAAAAAAGACTTTCCCCGATTATTATTCTGTGCTCGAGAACATGGAGAGCAAGATCACCTCTTACACAGAAAGATCTTATCTCAATCAACATATGCTCATGACATTTGAAAATGTAGATCCTCTGCAGCTGACACCACAAGATTGCGTTCGTCTTTTAATCCGTCGCTTCAAACTTGAAATGATAGGTTTTATAGTCGATCCTCAGACAACAGCGCTTACCTTCGATGCCAAATATGCCTACTTCAAACAATATCCTAAGTTGAAAGAATTTATCGCAAACTGTAAGCCGGAAGTGCGCGATCAGATTTTTAATACAGTGCTCTCTTCTCTGATTGGTAAAGCCGTCAAACTTGATTCCCCCTGGATCTTCAAAGAGAATTCTTGGAAAAACGGTGTCTATACGATCAACCTAGAATCATCTTCAGTCTTCTTAAATGGACAGTGTTTGGAAGACATCGGAGCCTATATCACCCAGTCGGATGTGTATAAGGAGATTTTTGGGACCGGGCCTTTTTCATGCATTATAAAAGATGGTTTTTATTACCGCCTTCCTGATGAAGATTATCGAATCATTGTATCCGAATCAAGAAACATCAAGTTCCAGAAAAAGATGACGTTGAATGGCCGGGAAGGTTGGTATGAATATGTCTCGAAAGAGAAAACCCCTAAACCATTGCAGCTCTCCGAATATCAACATTGGGTTTCTGTTGACACCGCAGAACGTGTCATTTTTGATAAAAATGCCCAGGAATTTCGGTATAGTATTTCCGGTGATAACGTCATTCATCTGCTTGATCCGAAAACGGGATCGCCAACTCCTCTTGAGTTAATGAACATCTACGACTACATCCACGAAAGAACAAAACGCACGGCAGGATTTATCCCTCTTACTAGAGAGGAAGAGGCTTGGGCTTTAGCTTTCGAGCAACAAGAAGCGGATCATGAAGGTTTGGAAGGTGAATTAGAAACACATCTAGTATGGCGTCGGTTCATCTCCAACTTTGAAGATCCCAATGACGTGCTCATTCATCAAGAGAGACACGGTGACACTCTAAAAGTCGATAAGATCCTCTTTTCTCGTCTCAATGGTCTTTCGTTTAGCCTCAAGAAAATTGGAGATCAAGAGGTCTTACAGTGTGATCAGGCCCCTGACTACAAGCTCTCAAAAAACCAAGATTTAGACCTCCTTTACCGCATGGAAGGTCCGATTGTCCTCGTTAGCTTAGATGGAAAATCAAAAAAGGTGATCCTCCCCACTCATGAAGTAAGCTATACCGGGAAAAGGCCTACAGCTATAGCAAAGCTCAATCATTCTCCACTGAAGATTTCGGGAAAAGGATATTTTGTTTATGAAATTACAACCGATGGCAAAAGCTTGATCCCTGAAAACCCACGGGCCGCTCTTTATCTTTCTTTGATCTATCGTTCTCTAAATGATTTTGAAAACGCTTACAAGTATCTTCAAAAGAGCTACACATATCAAAATGATGAGGTTGATGATTTGGAAATGGTGACTAAGCTTCTTCAAACTAATCGATTCCCCGAAGCTGCTGCCTTTGACTGCCATTTGTCAATTCGCATGAGAGAACATTCCGCGAAACACACCAAATCAAGTTTCTTGCCCAAATCGGCTAAAGAAGAAGATCGATTGATACAATATCAACAAGAACTAAAAAAACATTTCTCGTCTCAATACCAAGCCTATAGAGATCGCTTTAGCGACTACAAAGAAGGAATCGGTGCCGTTCCGGATAGCTTAAGGTTATCCCCACATCAAGAGCAGTTATTTCAACATCACTCTGGACAAAGAATGAATGTAGAGTTAACCGTACATGATAGGCGTCCTCTTAATTCGGAAGACCTTCAATCCATGACTTGGGGTAAAGTAAGGTCTATGCCTGCAACTAACTTTGTCAGGATCCAGAATCCTCAAGAATATGTGTTTGATCACTTCTTTTTATTATTTGAAAGGGCAAGATCACTCAAAGGGAATGATTTAAGGATATTCAAAATGGATCTTTTCTTTTTGACCCGTTCTTATCCGCAAGGAACCAACCGTTCTGCCGTAGGGCCCTCATTTCTTGGAGACGCTTTCATGGAACGCGTACTTTCCATTTTGATGGATGTGATGAACGATCCTCGGGCGTATTCAGATATCATCATTAGAATTGATCCAAGAATGAGAAGTCCGGAAGATAAAGTCATTTTGAAGCAAATTAATGAACGATATTCTGAACGTCATTTAGTCCCCCCTCCCCCACCTTTCTTTCCTCCTCTTTCTGAAGATAAAAAACCGATCAAAGAATCCCCAAAAAAGGACATCCTTTCTTCTGCTAAATCACAGAGACAGCATTCCTTTAGCCTTGGAACATCTCCGGAAGTTGCAAAAGTGATGGCATTTCCTCTTGGAGCCTCCGCCGGCCTCTACATCGAAAAGAAACCCGAGTTCCCTGTTGCGAGCGGTCCATTCCCACTCCAAGATAGAAACTTGAGTAAAGAAAAGCCCCTTGTTAAGAGGCAGATCGCTGATTTGGCTGCGGGCCATCAATTAAATACTCAAGTGATGATGCCGCACTATACAGTCCATTCGGATCAAATAGGAGTGCTAGAACATCAATTGAGCCAACAGGTTGTGCAAGATGAGCAAAAAGTACAAACACTCATTCACGAAATTGAAACTTTAGCCAATATGACGATGGGAGAGAGAGCTAAGGGTCTATCCGGCGAGCAACTGAGGATCCATCTTCATGAACTTACCAAGAAAAAAAGCGGACAGGTAAAAAAGATACAATTAGACGATTTGATTGCCCTTTTGTTAAAGAGAGATCCGCAAGGGGTACTATCACTTAATTCCGCGCTCGATGCTAAAGATGCGAACGTGATCTTTGACTCTCTGTTAGAAGTATTCATTATAGCCTGTAAAGCTAAGCAAGAGAATGAAGCACTCGATATCATTCATAAGTTAAAAACCCCCTCAGCCGAAGCTGAAAAAGTAGCGCTTACTCAACAGCTCTCCTTCTGCTTGGACCGCAAGCGTAACTACGATCCTAATATGCATCCTGAATTTGCCGTCTACGAGTTCGCAACAGGGATGTTGCTTAGAAAAGATCAGGTTGAGCTTTTGGAATGGGTTTTTAAAAATATTGAAAACCCAAATATCAAAAATGTCTTATTCCAATTTGCAGCAGGTGGAGGAAAAACGAAGGTTCTACTCCCCATCTTGGCTTTCTTTATTGCGAGCAAGGGCTTTCTCCCCTGTGGACTAAATATCAGTGCTCTTTATGAAATTGGGATTGGTGACCTTGATAAAAGCCTTTTAAGGGCCTTTAACCAAAATATCGAGGTCCTGGAAATCGACTTGGATACGGAAGTGTCAACATCTCAATTGTCTCAGATTGAAACAGATATAAAGAAGTGGCACCAAAAGCAAAAATGTTTGGGGATTAAAACAGAAACATGGCATGCGCTGCATTTGAAGTATCAATTAGCCTTAGATCTAAAGGACGAAGCACAAATCGATCTGTACTATAAGATCATTGAATTCTTAAAGAAAGTGGGAATTTCTCTCATAGATGAAGCGCGGCAATCGCTTGATCCCCTCCATGAGTCAAACATCGCCTGTGGAAAACCCACCACTTTGTCTGTAAGAGAACAAAGGTTAGTGCATATAATGACTCAAATGCTCGCGGGGCAGAGAGCGGACATCATGGTGAAATTAGATGACACTCGTGTATTTCCCATCCAAGAGGTTGTACACCTTCTTGAAAATAAACAAGCCATGCTCACTGATGCTGATCTCGCAGCCATTCAGAAAGATATCATTCCTTACATTGTCATCGACCCCATTTTCCATGAACTCAGATTCAATCCTCGAGTACAGGATCTTCCGGTAAATATCAACTCCCTACTCCAAACCTATCTAGAGACACCGAATGCTCCAAAACCTCAGTGGCTTGTCGATCTGCATGAAAGCGGAACTCTCTCAGAAAAAGAGATCGCCAGCATGATCGATCTGGCAAAAAAATTCCTGTATGAAACAGCTTCCCACACGTTGCGATTAATCCAGTCGATCAACTATGGCGATGCGGTGAAAGAAGAAGATTTAACCGTGGCTCCCCGACACAATAAACAGCCTGTCACCTCAAAATTTCAGGATATCTATGTCACATTGGCATTGACTGTTCAAAATGTCATTCAAGAAGGGCTCGACGAAAGAAAAATCATTTATATCCTCGAATTGCTTCTCAAAGAACATGTAGGACAGAAAAAAGCTCAGGCGGGAGTCCTCCAAAACACAAAAGCTCAAGAGCTCTTCAATCTATGGTGGGGAAATGGCGAGCCCGAGGCTCCTTTGCTAGAACACATCTATACCGATCAGACAAGCCAAATGATTCAGATTGCCAAACGTATGGGAAGACATCCGGAAGTGATACAGCAGTACCTCTTGCGTTGCGCTCTACCCCAGATAAAAGTCTATCATGAAAAAATGACATCCACCCCACCGGATCTTCTCGAAGGTTTCTTTAAAAATATTTGTTTTTCAGCAACTCCGGGACTCATCGAGTTATATCCCGTAAGCCTTCAAAATCCTTCCAACCCTATTAAGGGGGATGGGACGCGTTTTGATTTAGGATTCGAATCTGTTGTTATGGACATGTTATGCCAGCCTCATAATAGCGGGATTGTAGCTTTGAGACTCGAAACACTTCCTCAATTTTTTGTGGATCTCGAAGCCAAAGCTCCAGGGATCATGCAATCCCTTTGTACCATTATTGACCAGGGAGGGATCTTCCGCGCCTTTGAGAATCGCGCAGTTGTAGATGCGTTGGTGATTTTTGCCAAAAGCCGTGGAATTCTATTCACAGGCGGCATCTATCGAAAGGAGCCTAGAGGCATTTTAAAAACCGAAACAGGGCAACTCGCCATCAAAGAAGAGGGCAAGCCCGATGTCGAATTGCGTGGAAGCGACTTAAGAGAAGCTCTAAAGTTATTAGGAAAAAACTTCGATCACGTTTTACTTGCTACTTTCTTCGATAAAGCCATCACAACGGGTGCGGATATCCTGCAGCCTACGCAGGCAGGTGGATTATTGACGGTAGGCGAAGGATCAACAAAAACAAACGTGCTGCAAGCTGCCATGCGTTTCCGAAAGCTGCTTTTGGGAAAGAATGGACAACATGTACTCTGGGTTATCGAAAAGGAGTTGGAAGCCCAAATTCCGCGTGAACAAATCGATCGAATGACACCTGGCGATCTCTTTCTGTGGATGATCCGCAACGAAGCTTTCATCCTTGAGAAAGCGGTGGTGATGAGAGGATTTCAAGGGGTACAGCATCTTGTTCGAAAACTAGCTTGGCGTCAAATTAATGCAGCAGGGCTCAAACCAGCGGAGCGTGCAACTCTTTTCCATAAATACCGTAATGGACTTGTGGATAAACTCATCACCGATCCCTATGAGACCTATGGGAAGAAGATGCAAGCTGAAGATGCCGATGTCGTATTCGGCCAGTATGCAAAGACGTGTGCACAATTGTTAGGTTTGGATGATAATTTCTTTAATTTAATGCCAAAAGAGGATCAGATTTGCTACAAACAGCTCCTCTCAGAGACAAAAGAGCTGGTGGGTAAAATCAACATTGAAGCTTCTAAAATGTCTCAAGAGATGCATCAAAAGCAAGAGGTAAGACAGGAGGTCCGTGCCCTTCAGGAAACCGATACTCATCATCAAGAGTTGACGTTAAGGAAAGAAATATATGGTGAAAGTGAGTCGCTTGCGAACCCTGATTTTCTGACCCTGCACTTTATTGAAGATAAGTTTGATGTAATTAAATCTCTTTTTCAGAAACCAACCTATCTCGAAAAATACAATACGTATCAACCACTCTCGGAGTTATTCGGTTTGAGCATCATTCCTTCGGATATCTATACTTGTACGTCATTTATGGGGCATCGTTCTAAGGAAGCCCAGGTATTAAGACCCATTGCCTACGTTCTTGCAATACAAGATAAAGGACAGAAGCCTAAGTATTTGGTATGTTCTCGCAAGGGCGCCGTCTTTTATAAAGAACAATTGTTCTCCGGTAAAGTCGCAAAGGGTAGATGCGCGATGTTGGTCGATATTAATGGTCAGATTGTACAGAATGGAAAAGACAATTTTGGATTTAGTAAAGAAGATGGTAAAAAACTCTTAAGATCCGATGAGGTTAAAGATCGATTAACGATCTTGAGTTTTATGAATGGACAAGTCAGAGATATTGAACGATTAAAACGGCTGGCAAAAGAAGATTGGGCACAGGAGGAGTTTGATGCAGCACTTAAAATGATGAGGAGCATACATATTGGGGAGACCCCTATTGATGAGGGTTCGATCGAAAAGGTTAGGAAATTCCGTAAAACAAAAAAGGCCGTTGTAATAGGAATCTCGGAAGAATTGATTTCTGACAGTATTATTAGAAGACTTATCCGCTATCTTTTCCAGAGTCGCCAATTACCACGGAGTGTGAAACCCATTGAACCCGGGTCTGTTAAGGTTGGTGATGCATCCTGGTTAAGCCTTAACTGGCTTTGGCCTAAAAAGTAATCAGTGAACATAGTGGACGCCTATATCTACCCCCCCCATTTTAAAACGCAAAGGCGCAAAGACGCAAAGAGCGCAAAGGAGTTGCAATAAGGAACGAAAAGATGAGCTCTTCGCGATCCTTATTGTGGCAATGTACGACTCCTTTGCGCTCTTTGCGCCTTTGCGTTTCAAAATGAGGTTCAGATAGTGGCCATCAAAAGTGCCGGGTCATTGTCAATTTTGGTTTCGTTGTTGTCTTAGGCACCACTTCCGGAATCTTTTCTCCTAGTTTGGCCGGAATGAGTATCGAAAAAACCGTACAGCATTTCGCATGTTTATATTTGTCTATCACTGGTTTCAAACTTTGCAATGTGTAGGTAATTTTATCTATAAAACCGCATTCCCATTTATAGCCATTTTCTCGACAAAGCTTGGCTAATTCATTGACCACCATTGCAACATCAATCAGTTTATATCTCTTACCATCATTATTAAGGATTGTGGACACCCTGTCCACCTGAGATTCATCTATTTTGAAATAGTTTGTAGTCCTTGGCTCGAACTCGTAAGTATGATGAGACTCGGATTCATAGGTGTTGAAAACAATCCTATATTCTACTGAGCGACCTTCTTGAATTTTCTTTAAAGCAGCATCCCAGCCAGTAACGAATGGAGGTGGACTGCTCTTTTCTTCAAAAACTTTCGTTTGGATTACTTCCTGAGCAAAAATTGGGTCGCCAGAGTAATCATTGTAATGTTGTTCTGCTTCTGCAAACATTGTTTTAAAGGGTGAAGTCTCACCGACATCTCTGTGAGGGGCTTGATCATCCTGTAATTTTTGAAAGCTCATTCCCTGATCATTTACCTGAAACCGATATAAGTTTTGAATGTTGGCTATTTTTACACTTAGTAATAAATCGTCAGGATCGTGCTTATGCGGTATCTGAACTATTACAGGATTTGCAATCTGGGTTAAATATACCAGAGGCCCGAATTCTTTTTTGAATTTTTCCTTCAACAAATTTTGATCCTTCAAATCCCATAACGACGTGTCTTGGATTTTGAATCCCACTTCTTCCGAAAGTTCTTTTTTCGGTTCTCCAGAAAACCAAATCTTAATGCCCAGCTTGCCTTCTTCTTTCAGAGGATTTAAAAAAGTAGAATCTTGCGATAAAATTGTGCATATAGTGTTAAAAATTGCACTAATACGAGCATCTTGGGCGGATAACTCTTGAGTGGCCCTTTCACGGGTTTCTTGTATCCTGGCAAATGGATTGGATGATACTGCTTTCACAACGACTCCTTTTTTTATTGTTATCAACGAGTGCCCTTTCAGTGGCGCGGGCGCAACGAAGAAGGATTCTAAACTCCTATTACATTAACA